>Ga0315334_10001109_pt1 | contig 16513 bp, 10 predicted proteins | sample M150034915metaG_FD_205555 | JGI IMG/M metagenome (GOLD analysis project Ga0315334, IMG submission 205555) | Ammonia-oxidizing marine archaeal communities from Monterey Bay, California, United States - M1 500m 34915 | ecosystem: Environmental > Aquatic > Marine > Intertidal zone | place: USA... | reverse complement strand
TAGGCAGCCTGTTGACGCATGATGGATATCGACATAATAAAATCGACTTAAATCGAAAAAGTTATCAACAAATATGGCTGATTGACAAACACTTGCTCTACAAACTTCTTGAGCTCAAATTAGAGCTAAGCGAAAAAGGATTTGATCCTGACGGGTTTGCGGTCAGAGGCGGGCACAGACACCCCACTCACAACAAGCTTATCGGCGGAGCATCAAAAAGTCAGCACATTGCCGGAAAAGCAGTAGACATAGTAATTACAGACATTAATCAAGATGGAAAAGAGGATAAAAGTGACAAACAGATCGTGTTGGACCTTTTGGATAAAAAGATTATTAAGGGACAAGGGGGGATTGGCCGGTATCCAGGGACTATGGTGGTCCATTTTGATGTTCGAGGCAAAAAAGCACGTTGGGATAGCTATTAGAGTCATTAGTCATTAATTTTCAATTAGTTAACATAATGATGAAACCATTTCAGCATGCATTCGTTAACTTAAATCAAATAATTGCGCATGTTATTCATTATAAGTGCGTTAGGACGTAAGATATGTTTAGATCGGTAAATATTGCAATTATTGGCGATTATAGTTTCAAAATTCAAACTCATCTGCACACGAATGCAGCATTTCGTCATTGTGAGGAGCACTTCGATTTTAGTGTTAACACATTCTGGGTAAATTCCAATGATCTTGCCGAGGATATGCCGGCAGCACTTTCCAATTACTCAGCTGTTTATCTGGCAAATGGCCCTTATCAGGATCCATATACCATTCTTAAAGCTATTGAATACATTAGATCTGAAAATATTCCATTTTTGGCAGTTGATAAAACTTACAAGTTCGTCCTAATAGACCTGTTCGAAAATGTTCTCGGTTTCAGGTCGGTGAAACCAGATGTCGACAAGCAAAATGAAAAATTGAACATCCAGAATCTAGTTGAACAAAAGCTGATCTACTTTGATGAAGGATGTAAGGTTTACGATTGTTATGGCAGGAGAACGAGCCATGAATATTCTAGTGAAGAGTTTCAATTAGATCCTAGTTTTGCTCACGATCTTAAAGAAAAGGGAGTTAATTTCTGCGGCTCAGATGATGAACAAAATTTACAAGCCCTTGAATACGAAAAAAATGATTTTTTTATAACTGCAATGTTTAACCCTTTGCTTAGTTCTACCGAAGCAATGCCCCATCCATTGATAACCGGTTTAATAAGTTATGCCATGGAAGGTAAAAAAAAGACCTCCCGGATGAAGAAGGTTTCGATACGCTCTAAATCGGACAGTTTCCTACAGCAATCGATCTGAAAATTAAAGCAAAAAGTCCTCCGGCTTAGTTTTTTATGTGAAGGGCAATTCGCTAAGATTAACATTCCCTCCCGAAATAATTATACCTACATGCTTATTCTTAAAGCTTGCCTTGTTTTTAATTAGTGCCGCCAGAGGCACAGCTGAGGACGGCTCAATGATGATCTTCATCCGTTCCCACACCAACCGCATTGCTTCTACAATTTCATTTTCTTCCACCAGATAAATCTCGTTAACCAATTCCTTAATAATTGGAAAATTGACATCTCCAAGGGATGTCCTAAGGCCATCAGCAATTGTAACCGGATTCTCCACCGGGATCACGTAACCTGCCTTTAAAGATCTATAAGCATCATCTGCCCCCGACGGTTCCCCGCCAAAAACCTGAACAGCATCTGCAAATCGATACTTCGCCAAAGCTGTTCCGGCAATAAGACCACCGCCACCTACCGGAGTAAAAACAGCATTTAGGTTTCTCACTTGTTCGAAGAGTTCCATTGCAGCCGTGGCATTTCCGGTAATTACTTCAATTTGATTGGAAGGGTGTAGCAGTGTGGCGCCGGTTTCTGCAACAACTCTATCTGCCGTTTCTTCTCTAGCTTGTTGGGTGGGAGCACAGTCTACAACTCTTGCCCCGTATCCAATAACTGCCATCTTCTTGATCTTAGGCGCACTTGTCGGCATTACGATTGTGGCTTCAGTATTGTTCATTTTTGACGCAAGCGCAACCGCTTGTGCAAAATTTCCTGAGCTATGTGTTACGACTCCTTTCGCTCTTTCAGATTGTGTCAATGACATGATCGCATTTGTTGCTCCACGCATTTTAAAGGCACCCATTTTTTGAAAATTCTCACATTTGAAGTGCACATTCAAATCCAACATACTGTTGATCGCAGAAGAAGCTAATACCGGTGTTTTATGAATGTAAGGTTGCACCCGTTGAGCTGCTTTCTGAAGTTCCTGTCTCGAAATCATTTTTCTGCTTTCTTAAAGTACTTTCCGGTTGTCATGTCCCTATCGATTAATTTCTCCGGAATTACGATTCCGTGCATACATAGGAACACTCCGTATTCACTAGTTTGTACTGCTGCAATTGCCATCCCTAAATTAACATCCGCATCAGTATCCACAAACTTCTGTGGTCTCATCGATCCTGTAATTACAATTGTCTTGTTAATACCAAGGTCGGAAATGAATGATGCTGTTTTAGCCATTGTATCGGTACCGTGTGTAATGATTATCTTATCGGACTTTACTTGCTCAACTATTTCCCTCAGTTTCTTTAAATCCTCAATTGTAATTTCCAGACTATCTTTTTTAAAAGCAGAAACTACATTATACTCAAAAGATGGATTGAGCTTTTCCAATACTCTTTCCAGAGCAGGTTCATGAATTTCAAAGGCCCATCCTTTAGAGGTGTGGGGGTAATCTTTGTCTATGGTACCGCCCGTTTGAATGAATGTAATGGTCATCTTATTCTCGCCTAAGTTCGTTGTAATTTTCAAACACCTTCGGGGTTTGCTTGTTAACTTCCTTTTGATAATCTGCCCATTCCGTAGAGAAGAAATCATTGATGAGTTTGACAATTTCATCTGTTTTTTCTTTTGCTATCTCAACCGCAAATCTAGATGAAGATGTAGGTCCATCAATTGAAGATTTTATATGTGATGTAGCATTGAACAAATAGGTATTTAGTTTTTTCGAATTGTCATGATATCCTTTCAGACCTTTAGCTTGCATGAACAGGTTCTGGATCTTAACTATACTATCGCCTATTTCTTTACCAAGCTCATTGATTTTGTTTTGAACCGTGTCTTCCTCCAGTTCAAAACTAACCTGTACTCTGTTAATCGTCTGTTGAGCATCAATAAGCCTTTCCATAGCCTGGCGTGCAAGGTCAATTGTTTTAGTATGTTCGTCCCATAGCTTTCTTGCATTGACGGCCGCGTCAAGACTGAAACCAACCCTAGGGTCTGGTTTTACCTTGATATCAGTAGAGTCTGAGAAAGTGCCGTATGTAAGCACCAATTTATACACTCCGGGAAGCACCTGAGGCCCCCAAGGATCCTTCGCATCTTTCTTGACTTTTTTTCTGCTCGGGTAACGAACTCCTTTTTCGTTCAATCGCCATGAAATGACCTGTAGTCCCGTATCTGCCTTTTGGCTATAGGTATACAAAGTATCACCTCTTGTATTCTTCACGCGAATTACAACATCCTTCCAATTGGTATCCTTTTCATTTACCGTTTGCTTCTTCTTTTCTTCGTCAATTCTTTTTTGCTTCTTACTTCTACTCTTCCCATCCTCTTTAGTATTCTTTTCAATTTTAGTGTCGGGATTCCCCACCTTCTTTATCCACACCTTGATCTGGGCATTACTGGATTGGTTCTGGCCAGAAAAATAACCCCCCGCCCTGAAGCGAACTCCTGTTGCGGGCAAATTGTTCATCTGATATGCCGTGCCATAATCAAATACGTGAAATTCCTTTTTGGGCCACTCGCCAAATGAGCTGGCCAGTTCGCGCAGCGGCCTTATGTCGTCCAAAATGTAAATTGCTCTTCCAAAGGTTCCGATAACCAAATCGTTTTCTCTTTCCTGAATCTTCATATCCATAGTTGATACCGACGGATAATCTTTTTCCCATTTTGTCCAAGTGTTCCCCTTATTGATTGTAAAGTACAATCCATTTTCAGTTCCCAGGAAGAGCAGCTTTTGTTCTATCGGATCCTGCACTATGGAAAGTGCGTGCCCACTAACATCACTCTCATCGACTATTCTGACAAATGTATTTCCAAAATCGATTGTCTTGTAGACATATGGTTTCCAATCATTTCTTCGGTAATCATTGACCACAATGTATGCTTCACCTTCAGCGTGTCTGGATGCATGGATTTGTGGCACCCAAAATCCTTTTTTCGGGCCAACCAGCTTCATCGATAAATTTACCCAGGATTTTCCTCCATCCTTTGTAAGCTGAACATTGCCATCGTCAGTTCCCACCCAAATAATATCTTTATTTATTGGGCTTGGTTCTATGCACAAAATTGTAGTGTGGTTTTCTGCCTTTGTTGCATCAATTGTCAAGCCACCACTCTTATGTTGCTGTTGTTTAGTTGAATCATTCGTAGTAAGATCAGGCGAAATTATTCTCCAATCCCTGCCTTTGTTCTCAGAATAATGAACAAATTGACTGCCAAAGTAGACTCCTTTAGTATTGTGCGGATCCTGTGCAAGTGCAGCATTCCAATTGAACCTCAGATAATCTCCTTGTGGATGTACTGGTTGGATGAACTCAGTTTGTCCCGTTTCTGAATCATAGTAGAACAGATTTCCCCCTTGATACATAGCATATCCAAATCGATTATTTTCAGCATCCGGCATAATGTCAAACCCATCTCCAAACATGACCTCCTGCCATTCAAAATTTGAAATTCCACCACGCTTATTTACCTGACTCGGTCCAATATATGAGCCATTATCCTGCATACCCCCGTACACTTTGTAGGGGAAGTCGTTATCAACGTTTATGTGATAAAATTGAGCTGCCGGGATGTTTTCTACAAACCGCCAGGTTTTAGCTCTGTCGTAGCTAATATTAATACCCCCGTCATTCCCTTCTATTATATGATCTGAATTTTCCGGGTTAATCCAGATTGAGTGATGATCCGGATGAACACCGGTGCCAGTGTATGGTATAATAACATCAAACGTCTTACCTCCGTCCTCGCTCCGTGTTACATACGTGTGGAGGCTATATATTCTGTTCTCATTATTAGGGTCGACAAAAATATCCGCATAGTAAAAGGGTCTGTTACCCACATTCTTCGTTGCCGTCTTCCTCCATTGAAAACCACCATCTTCTGATTTGTAAAGCGCGACCTCTTTACTCTCAACAAGTGCATATACAATTTTTGGGTTGGAGGCCGCTATTGCGACACCCACCCTTCCTATTTTGCCTTCCGGCAAACCATTCTTGCTGGTCCTTTCGGACCAATTTTCACCTCCATCATGAGAAACATAAATTCCAGAACCCTCGCCACCCGAGTTAAAAAACCACGGTTCTCTTTTATGCTCCCACATAGTAGCTATAAGTTTGTTCGGGTTAGATGGGTCTACAACCAGATCTGCACATCCTGTAAGCTCATTAACATAAAGGACGTTTTGCCAACTTCTTCCGCCATCAGTAGTTTTAAAAACACCCCTCTCCTTATTTGGGCCCCATGGACTGCCAACTGCACCTGCATATACCACATCCGGATTATCGCGATCAATAATAATACGGTGGATCGTTTTTGTTTTTTCCAATCCCATTAAGGTCCATGTTCTTCCTCCATCAATACTCTTGTAAATACCCGCGCCCGAAGAATGTGAGTTCCTGGGGTTCCCTTCGCCTGTACCGACCCAAATTACGCTTGGATTCGACTGCTGAATTGAAATTGCTCCAATTGACTGTAATGGTTGCTTATCAAAAATTGGCCGCCACGAAAGTCCTGCATTCTCTGACTGCCAAATTCCTCCGGATGCGGTACCTGCATAGATCACATTGGTATTTGACTGAACAACATCAATTGCTGTTACCCGACCACTCATTCCGGCAGGCCCAATAGCATGCATTTTCATTCCATCAAAATTTGACACATCTACTTCCTGAGCATTTAGAAAAGAAATCTGGATTATCACACCAATAAAAAACAACCTTTTGATCATGGCGTCAAAGGTAATAATTTCTATGCGGTGCGGGCAAGAATTAAACCGATCTGTACTAGGGGAAAGTGATACGAAACCAGCGGGGATAGCTCCTCACATAATCAAGTGTTCATTATTTTTTCCCTAGAGGCATTATCTTCTTAACGACGCAAATTCTTTTGCCGCGTAGGTCAGAATTACATCGGCTCCTGCTCGTTTGATACTGAGCAACATTTCTTGCATAGCGAGATCGTAATCCAGCCACCCTTTTTGCGACGCTGCCTTTAGCATTGCGTACTCTCCTGAAACATTATAAGCAGCTATTGGCAAATTAAAACCTTCTTTAAGCAATTGAATAATATCCAAATAGCACAAGGCAGGTTTTACCATCAAAAAATCAGCACCTTCGCTTTCATCCAGCTCGGCCTCTCTGACTGCTTCATATTTATTGCCGGGATCCATTTGATATGTTTTCTTATCACCCATTTTCGGAGCAGAAGCAAGTGCATCTCTGAAGGGTCCATAAAAAGCGCTAGCATACTTGGCGGTATAAGACATGATCGAAACATCCTGATATCCGTGAGTATCAAGTTCCTCTCTTATGTAGCCCACCCTTCCGTCCATCATGTCTGATGGGCCAATTATATCAATGCCTGCATTTGCCTGCGCAACTGCCATTTTACCTAGAATTGGCAAGGTTTCATCATTTAATATTTTACCATCACTAACCAACCCATCATGACCATCAGACGAATACGGGTCCATAGCTACATCACTCATTAAACACGCCTCCGGAAATCGATTTTTTATTTCTTTGATGGCTTTCAAATAAAAATTACGCTCGTTGTACGAATAACTAGCATCGGCGTCTTTCAAGTGATCTTCGAGGCCTGGAAAGAGCACAAAACATTTGATCCCGAGTTTCAGACAGCTTTCTATTTCGAACAACATCATATCTACGGACCATCTCTTCTGGCCAGGCAAGCTCAATATTGGATCTTCAATTTCCTTTCCGTCCACAAGAAAAAGTGGGTAGATCAAGTCCTTTATAGTGACTTCGGTTTCCCTTACTAACGACCTTATTGTTTCAGATTTTCTATTGCGTCTTGGACGAATCATAGTTTCCAATTAAGGGGCAAATATAATCAATGTTTGAACAGCCTAACGCCAAGCTCAATTACAGTTTTTGGGATAATGCGCCTATTGCTTCACGAATGTTTTAAATAGTGTTTGATTGTCGTTCCCAACCAGACGTAATATATACATGCCGCTTGTCAATGTTCCCACATTCAGTTGTGTGGAGCCATCCAGTGCCTTAGAAATAAGTACTGAACCTGTGATTGATAGCACCTCGATTCTCCCTGACTTCAGTGATGTTTCTTCAGATAGTTCAACAAATAAAACCTCATCCACCGGATTAGGATAAAGTTTTACCCCTGTAATTTCAATATCCTCAACACCTACTGTCAGCTCATCCTGATGGTCCTGATTCGGCAAATACCAGCACCTACCCCATACATCGCCATTATACCATTGTCCTACATGTAAAACAAATCGTTCTCCAGTATAAAGCATGCTTTGGAAAAATTCATAGGCGGTATCTTGATGAAGATCGATCAGAGAATCCAATACAAGGTCTTCCAAGATCACGCATGGAACATCATGTAATGTCTGTAGGTCGCTAACAACAATCCTATGGTTGCCCGTTTGACCGGCTAATGCTTGTATGGGGATAGACGTGTATGGTGTATTGGTGTTCAGAGAATTTACACTCAACAACACAGAATCATGCTTGAAACTAATGCTTGGTGCATCCGTAACCGGGCTAAAAAGCTTTCCGCCATCCTTTTCATCAAGTTGATTTGTCGCATCGTCTCTCCATGACAAAATAGCTTCATCATAGTACGGGTTCACATCCGATTCAATCCTAAGTTTTAGTTGGCTTTGATTCGCTATAGATTTCACAAATCTAGGGTCCTGCTCACTTTTATCATCTTCGGATATAACCAGCTGCGGATTCAGGTCATTAGCGTGTACCCAAAAAGATTGAGAAGAAGCGATATCGGCTCTTACATCATTAGTTCCAAAACCACCTGTTCCGCCAACATATAAACCATAATTTCCGGCAGTTGCATTCCAAATCCAGATCGCATCATCAATAGCGACCTTGTTCAGAATCGATATACTATCCCAATCAATAGAGCACACATAGGGGTTTCCTATTAAGTTCCACCCTTCCTGATCAATAGCGCCGGCATCGTCTTGATAGTTAAGCGAAATTGTTTGTGTTCCCACCACTGGAATCCCCATGATCTCGGTAGTGCGTGTTCCGCTTCCTATGTATACTCTGTGCCCTATGTTGAAATCTATTATGTCAGTAATATTTGTTGCCGCCACCCAGCCGTTATTTTTGTCCCCGTTTGCGTTATTTTCATTATATGTAAGAATACTTGCCCATCCGAATCCAGGATAATCGGAGCCCGTAAAACCTGACATTGTGATGCCATCGTTTTGCCAATCTTGCAAAGTTCCGTTCTGCACACCGGTAGACATCTCTCTCCATCCAATGTTTCCAAGTGAAAGATATCTCTGAATTGTAATTTGGCCCAAGAAAGGATTGATGAATGCACACGAAGAAGTGCCCGAATGTACCATTCCTGCCGGAGGTGGGGTTCCGGACGTATACTCGGGAATGCCGGAGGGGTCATTAAAAACATATGAATTTTCATTTTCAAACAGGCCGGATGTATAGGTCAATTCATAGTTGGAACCCGATGGTATATTCACAATAACAGTCGTCCCTGTACCCTCAGCGTTAAAAACACCATAGACCTCACCATCAATACTAACCTCTACTGAGCCACCATCCCAACCGTCTCCAAAACTATCTGTCATAACCAATTGATATTTACACAAGTTCCTAACCCCAGTCATTCGACCTGTTCCAATGGCATTGGAAACCAATGTTGCTCGGTTGTTGGGGACAAAAATACCGCCTTTTAACCTCAGGCTTCCCTGAATCTCATATGTGCCAGAAACAAGCACCAGGCCAGCATCAGAGCGTATTTCAAGGTTGTTTAATTGTTGGTTCGACACTCCTTGCATTAGATTAATTGCCATTCCAGCACCTCTGAATATCACTGTAGATCTAGCTCCAGTAAAGGTTCCATTCATCGTCCAATCACCATAAATATTTAATGTGTCCCCACTTGGTATCAATAATGAGGCGTTTGCGTCCACAGTTAGACTGTTTGTTACAGCAGATGATCCTGTAATACTAGGCTGGTTCATGGGGCCAAATGGAATTACAGCATTCATTATCTGAGTTGGTATTCCGGCCGTCCAGTTGTTCTGATCGAACCAATCTGCGCTTATAGCGCCAGTCCAGGTTGTGGTAGTCCCAGGCACGAAAACAATTCTGGCTTGTGGTTTATTTAAACTCGTTGCTGTCGGAACCGCACCACAAGAGCTACCCGCAGCGTCAGTCCATCTGTAGCGGTATCCATTTGTGGTTGCATATATTCTAACCTTTCCTGACGCATTCCAAGTAGGTACCACTTGATCCCAGCAGATCTCAACACCGATACTACTTGTGCCATCCCAGACAAATGTTTGATCATCCAGGGTTATCATGTCCCAATCACCTGCCACAGGAGTATACGTAAACCCATTCTTTACTGTTGTCCAACCCGTAGTGCCCAGAGCTGCAGAGACATCTGTTGCTGTAGTGTGTTTTATCTTTATGGTGTAATTCGGAATACTAAAAATAGGTGCCTGGCCTATGTAAAAGCCCAGCTCTGTAATCGGGCTGACAGAAGAAGCACCTTCTGCCGAAAGTTCTGCTGCTGTATATACAAATTGACATACCGATCTTCTATAATAAATATTAACAGGGCCCGAAGAATACTCCCATTGCTCGCCTGTTCCAGATCCTAACTGAATAGTTTGAGAAATCGAAACAGACCAGAAGAATGAGAATACTAAAACCAGGAAAGAGGCAAAAATCCTTGGCATAACGTTTCTTAAGGCAGTTTTATACAACACTTGTTAGCAATGCTAAATTTACGCCAAATATCTATGAAAATCAAACCGAAAGGCCTGCTCTACACCTCCCAAATAATTATTTGAAACATCAACAACAACGTTCCATTCAAGATTTGAATTTACTTTTTCACCACGACCGATTATAAATCCGAATTAGGTTGTGTTTACCAACAATTGAACAACCAAACAGAGCATCCTTGCCCCTGAACTTAAAGTTACAACCTATCGCTTTACGAAAGTTTTGAGCAACGTATCGTTGTTGGCCCCAATCAAGCGAAGAATGTACATTCCATTTGCCAGCGTTCCAACATTGATTTGAGAAAGTCCATCTATCGCTCTGGACATTAGGATGGAACCACTGATAGATAACACCTCCATTCTGCCTGTCTGAAAAGATAATTCTTCAGCTAATTCAACAAAAAGAATGTCATCAACAGGATTTGGATAAAGATTGACATCAATAAAACCAGGATCTTCAACTCCAAGAGTCAGCTCATCTTGATGGTCTTGGCTCGGCAAGTGCCAGCACCTATCCCATACGTCTCCATCGTACCATTGCCCTACATGCAAAACAAATCGATCACCAGTATAGAGAATGCTTTGGAAAAACTCATAAACCGTATCCTGGTGGAGATCAATCAATGAATCAAGAACAAGATCTTCCAATATAATACAGGGAACCTGCATCAACTTCTCTAACTCTTTAGCAATAATTTTGTGGTTTCCAGTTTGTCCGGCCAACATCTGCAAAGAGATAGAGAGGGAGGGGGCAGTTGTATTTACTGAATTAATGCTTAGAGGAACTGAACCAGACTTAAAACAAAGACTTGGTGCATCAACAATCGGACTGAACAGTTTAACCCCATCTTTATCATCCAGATTATTACTAGCATCATTTCTCCACGCTAAAATCGCTTCATCGAAATATAAGTTTACGTCGGATTCTAGTCGAAGCTTTAATTGCGTTTTGTTCGCTATGGACTTCACAAACCTCGGGTCCTCTTCACTCTTATCTTTTTCCATAAAAGTAATCTGAGGGTTAAGGTCGTTTGCATGAACCCAAAATGCCTGAGAAGAAGCAATATCAGCACCGACATCATTGGTTCCACCCCCACCAGTACCACCAACATACACTCCAAAATTTCCGGCAGTTGCATTCCAGATCCAGATCGCATCGTCAATCGCCACTTTATTCAATAGTGATATACTGTCCCAATCGATCGAGCATACATACGGGTTGCCGATCAAGTTCCAACCTTCCTGATCAAAAGACCCAGCATCATCCTGATAATCCAGATCGACCGTTTGCGTGCCAACAATAGGTGGCCCTGTAACTTCTGTTGTACGTGCCCCAGATCCGATATAGACCCTGTGCCCTTTTTTGAAATCGATCGCATCTGAAATGTCCGTTGCTGAAACCCATCCGTTATCTTTATCTCCATTCGCGTTGTTTTCATTGTATGCCAGGACACTACTCCAACCGAAGCTCGGAAAGTCAGATCCTGGGAAGCCGGACATTGTAATTCCATCATTTCGCCAATCCTGTAAAGATTGATTCTGAACACCGGCAGACATATATCTCCAGCCAATGTTACCAACAGGTAAATATCGCTGAATTGAAATTTCACCAACAAACGGATTGGCAAAAGCACAAGTAGCGACACCTGAGTGCACCAAGCCTACCGGGGGTATAATTCCAGAATCATACTCAGTAATCCCGTTGGGGTCTATCAACAAGTAAGAGTTTTCCTCCTCCCAATTTCCAGCAGTATAGATTATTGAGTATGTTGACCCATTTGGAATGGGCAGATCGACAACGGTATTGGCGCTAATTGCACTATAATGGTCAACCGTTTGACCATCTACCTTTAAGGTTACAAAACCACCATTCCAGGGGTCGCCCCAGTGATCGGTCATGTCAAGCTGATATCCACAAATATTTGAAACTCTGCTCATCCTACCTGTCCCATCAGTATTGGAACGTAATGTTATCAAATTATTTGAGGTAAATACACCGCCTCTTAGTCGAAGACTGCCATACACCTGATAAGTTCCTGTACTAAGGGTTGCGCCTGCAGCAGATCGAACTTCCAGGTTGTAAAATTCCTGATCTGCGACACCATTAAGTGTAGTTGCAGCTGTTCGAAATCCTTTGAGTACAACTGTTGAGCTTCCATAATCAAATGAACCGTTCATTTGCCAGTCGCCATATACACTAATAGAATCATTACCGGGAACAGTAAGTGTTGCTCCTGCATTTATAGTTATGTTTCTTGTTACTGCGGCATGTCCTGATATTTCAGGCATTGTTGCAGCTGTAGATGGAATAACAACATCCATTATCTTATTTGGAACTCCTGTATCCCAATTCGAATGATCAAACCAATCTACTGATGAATTCCCCGTCCAGGTGGTTGTGTTGCCCGGAGCAAAAACCATTTGTATGTGTGGTTTGGTTGGTCTCACCTCATTCGGGACATCCCCGCAAGAAGTTCCTCCTCCGTCTTCTGTTCTGTATGTGAATCCGTTTTCAGCACCATAAATGCGTACCGTGCCCCGATTACGTCTCCGCGCAACCCGAGCCCAGCAAATTTCGACGCCAATATTATCCGTTCCATTCCATAAGAAGGGTGTGTCCAGGGTGATCATATCGTAGCCTCCGGCAGTTGGGTCATAATCAAAAGGGCCCGCTACTTCTGTCCAACCTGCCCCACCCAAAGGATTTGAAACGTCTGCAACAGTCACGTGCTTAAGTTTAATGGTGTAATCAACCAATACTTCACCCGGCTCTTGAATAACAAAGAACCCTAAAGCAGTCAGCGGATTAATTGAGGGGGCTGATGCTTCATTCAATTCAGTTGCTGTATATACAAATTGACAAACCGTTCTTCGGCGACGAATATTAACCGGGGATGCGTCTTGATTCCACGATTCCCCGAAACCTGGTCCGATCTGAATTGTTTGCGAAGTCGAAGCAGACCATGAAAGAAGTAGAACAATAGCGCTGCAGCTACAGACGACATGCGACCATAATATATTTATGACAGTTTTATTCAACCTCTTCATAAATCATATGTTTTTATACGTCTTAAATTCATAGCTCAGACCCATCTTTAAATTCACTCTCAGAAGTGAAATTAGCACACAATAAAATACTTCTCCCTTCTAAAGTGGTGCAAATGTAGTTATTGCATACCACATCAATAAAACGGCAATCCGTGTATTTTATGTATAGATGCGGAATAGTTTTGAACGGATAAGTGGTCTGGTTGGCTCGCACTTATACTCGGAAACACCTATTTACCCTTGAGCATCTGGCTTGGAGTCATGCCCATTTTCTTCTTAAAAGCGCGATAAAATGTAGCTTTTGAGCTGAATCCGGCAAACTCACTAATAGCTTCAATCTTGTAACTATCAATGGCATCGGAATTAATTAGCTCAATAGCTTTGTTAATTCTGTATTGATTAATAAAGTCTGTAAAGCTAATTTGCCTTTCTTCATTTATTGCCTGGGAAATATAAGTTGGGTTCAGCTCCATATCGTTAGAAAGCGAAGTCAGCGAAATATTTTTGTTCAGATAAGCCTCGTCCTGTTCTACATGGAGTTTTACCTTTTCAAAAATCTCCTTGATCCTTCCCCTCGTCAAACTTGATGTTGCGTATTTTTTACCTGTGCTTCCTTTAAAATCTTTGTGAAAGAAAATCTCAGGAATTATTGCCGGAGTTATTACATACAATACGAACACTGCAATGTCCAGGTAGGTTGAAACCGGCGAAACGAAAAATATCAGTATCTGGACAACAGGTGTTAACATCAAAATGCGGATAAACCAGTTAAACCTGACTGAGTAGCTCTTCTGTTCACCTCTTCTAAGGTAATTGCGATAATTTCGTTCGTGCAAAATCAAGCAGTAAAGCGTAGTAATAAAATATATGCTTGCACTTATGATATAGTAATCATTTGTTTTACTGTCAAACACACTATCTACGTACAGGTTAGTTTCAATAATGGTCGGAATGATCAAAAACAGTAATACCGGAATTGCCAGAATTAAATTACTCCTCAGGGGCACTTTTTCGGTTGATCTGAAAAGCGAACAAGAGTAGTAATAGAGAAGGATCAGCGCAACGACACAAAGTGTATTTTTCACGTCCAAAAAATTTAACCCACTATTTCCCAGGTCAACTTTTATTACTGAAAAATGAATACCCGAACAGCCCACCAAGAAGAAATGGATCGCAATTATTGCATTCCTTTTCCTATCTCTGACGAACAGCAGAATGGCTATTATTAGCAGTATCGTGGCTACGATTGACGCAGCTATGTCTCCCATGTTATCCATGTGCCTTAGTTTGGAAAATAGATCGGTGGTATTTCTATTCTGGAATCGGATGTTAGTTCCCAATCCATTTTCCTAGCGGGTCAAGTTAAATATAGGGAGGAATTAATTACTAGTAAAAATCTAAATCCGTTCACTGTTTCGTTGTGAAAACATAATCGTATCCTATTTACTGTTCCGCTTTGTGATTCTTCCGAATCTTGCCAACAAACCCAACCTGCCAGAATCCCTGCAACCATCCAATGTTTTGTTGCGCCTTGGCGCGACTTTGTGTGGTAAGAATGTCATGCAATCGAGATATTCCAGCTTTGCCCGTTCCAGAAATAAAAATGTGTTTGAAAACTGTTGCCTTGAATCCTGTCTGAACAGCTAAGGCTTCTCCGGCAATGTGAAATTCATTCGCTGCAGCTTCACCCAAAACAGTAACGTCACTTCGAGGGATCATTAGCCCAAGTCCAAAACCACAAAACCAATCTACCAAGTGCTTCTTATTGGAATGCTCCCAAACCAACCAATGCTTGTCTAACTCAATACTAGCATAATTAAACCCGTCTGTATGCTCTAAAGAAAGCAGTGTATTATCCAACGGAACTTCAACATCGTTGTATGTTCCCGCATGTGTTTGGTGTGCGCTACCTATTGAACCATCAATTAAAACATTTTGCCCCTGCACCAAAACATATTTCATATGGTCAAGACCAATTGAAATACTAAGGTGATTGCTCACAAAATATCCAATCCTATAATTGTACTGGGGAATCGTGAAACTGAACAGTCCAAAATAGACACCTGGATTAAATTCAGAAGGGAAATCAACGGCCTTTGCATCGTACACGATGAAGTTATAATCATCACCTTTGAAATGAATATCGCTTGGCGCATAAACAGAGCGGTTGTAGCCCCATAAACCATAAAAATTCCCTTTCCGCACTGGCTCTTGTGCTGCAATTCCAATAGAAAGGAGAAGCACTCCTATAAAAATAATGCCTTTCATAAACGCAAAGGTAGCACATACAATAAAATCTAAGAATATTTCTGTAATTTCATACTATGGATCAAACGGAAAATGAGTCAACTGGAACTGTCAAGTTTTACAACTCAAAAGCTAAATTTGGCTTTATCATTTGTTCTGAAACAACCCGTGAATACTATGTGAAGAGCTCAGGCCTTATCGATTCGATCAAAGACGGGGACAAAGTTGCTTTTTCTATTGAGACACACCCCAAGGGACCAAAGGCAATCAACGTGAAAACTATAAACGAATAAGCATCGTCTGAGATCAGCTGCCTGATCTTTAATAATAAATTGACTAGTACTTCTTAATCTCATTTTACATTATTGAATGGACGTGAATCAATATGGGATCATCTTTTTTATTTTTTATGGTTTTTTACACTATAAATCCATAGCCTATTCTGATATTTTATTCCGTAAGTATTGGGTAAAATATACACTGTCAATTATTCACTTGGTCGAGTGAGGAGGCAACCTTTATGCTGAAAAGTTAAAGCCTTTCTTATTTTATGTGAAAACACCCTCGCTACTGTAGTCTGTGTTCTGCCTTTGATTTACAGTAGGCAACCAAGTCAAACTTATTCAACAAATCTTTTTCAAACGGATCGTCCTTGTACTTTTCAATTTCAGCACCGAGCTCATGAAATATACTACTTCTGTGTTTGTCATTATCAGCATCAAGGAGTTGATGAATTGCCCGAATCAAAATTTCCTCAAGTCGAAACAGATTTTGTTTCGACTTGAGCTTGCGCTGAAAAGATTCCAAGCGATATCCTAACAATCTGACATTTCCAAGCTCAAAATGAATAATGAGCTCAAACAGATCCGCGGAAAAGACAAGGTCTTCCCTGTAGTGGTTATAATCTGGAGAGTTAAGTATCTGATTGTTCCAATACAACGCCTTTTTATAATCTTTCAAGTTCATCGAAATAGACGCACATAAGCCAAGCAGAATGGGTTTTAAACTATGACTTAGCGTGAAGGATTTTCTTTTATATTCTTTCTCAAAGGCCTTAATAATTGGTATTGCTTCTTCGAAATTCTTCGTCATTAGGCTTTTTAGCAATAACAGATTGTAATACCTTTCTTTAACACGAATTTCTTCTTCCAAATTTCTCGGTTTTAG
>Ga0315334_10001108_pt1 | contig 16525 bp, 13 predicted proteins | sample M150034915metaG_FD_205555 | JGI IMG/M metagenome (GOLD analysis project Ga0315334, IMG submission 205555) | Ammonia-oxidizing marine archaeal communities from Monterey Bay, California, United States - M1 500m 34915 | ecosystem: Environmental > Aquatic > Marine > Intertidal zone | place: USA... | reverse complement strand
GAAAGAATTTTTTCTGAAATAAATAATCACCTAGGCTTCCTTTCAGAGAGGCTTGGGGATGATGACTTCTTTTTTAGAAATACCTTTTCCGGAGCGGATACTATGCTTTCCTTTGTTTTTGAAGGCGCACAGATTTCTGGATCGCTCCAACCATTTCCAAATTTGATTTCCATTTTAGAACGCTACCATGAGAGACCACCATATAAGGTAGCTTTAGAAAAAGGTGGAGAATACAATCTTGGGGCAATTTCGTTGAGGATTTGAATTAGGAAAAATACTTCGTTACTCTTATTTGCTTAGCAAGGGACGGCTAATGAAGGAGATATTATTAGGTTTCTAATATCCAAGCGTCTAGTCCCTTAAGGCCTATAGATACTTTCAATAACTTTCTGATATTTAGGATCAAGGTAATTATATATACGCACAAATAAATAAATAACAGGAGACATTATTATATATGAGCAAACAAGTGAGAGAGCAAAAACTATAAAATTTGTAGAAGGAGTTCCAACTACATCATTTCCATAAGTTATATCTAATATAGGTTTAAAATACTCAATTGCGACATAGAGGGGTAATACCAAAGTAATAATAATTCCCACACCATAAACTAATATGACTCGAATAATTAAAGCTATAAGCCAAAAAAGAGCTTTCATATCTTCCTCCCTTGTTAAGTAAAGAGTAGACGAGAATAATTTGCTATTCAATTAATACATCCAACCCCCTGATTATACATCAGGCGCTCTACCAGTTTAGTGTATTAAAATGACAGAAAACTTACATTCTTTGTTTTTTTATAACGGATAAAGTCCAGTCTATATGTCCAGAAATAGTCCACAAATCCAATAATTTACAAGGAGAAGAAAATGGGTATGCCTTAGAACGGTGTTTTTCTGGGGGTTTGAGTGGTGCCGACTGAGAGACTTGAACTCCCAACCCCCTGATTACAAATCAGGTGCTCTACCAGTTGAGCTAAGTCGGCAAACTCATGATTTATTTAGCATGGAAGCAGTTAAGTTTGAAGTTTTCTCTTATATGTTTTTTATAACCATCTCCACTAATTAGGCGTCAAGAACATAGACTCTCTAAGACTCACTCAGAATTAATATATAAGTTTCAATATTAGATATGGAAATAATAGATACGAAAATATATTATCACCATAATCTTAGGAAAATCAATTGGGGAGCTAAAAATGCGATTATCTGAACCGAGAATTAATCCACTAGAAGAAGAAGATTGGAATAGGGATGTGAAGGAAATGATGAAACCTTTTATCAAGCAAGGAAGAGTATTTAATATCTTTAAAACACTTGCCCATCATCCAGATTTAGCTAGACGTTGGATGGTTTTTGCCAATCATATATTAGGTAAATCGACATTATCTGAGAGAGACAGAGAGCTTCTGATTCTGAGAATAGGTTATCTCTGTCAATCGGGTTATGAATGGAGTCAGCATGTTCAAATTGCTAGAAGGTGTGATATGAGTGATGATGAAATCAGGTCAACAAAAACAGGACCCCAAACATTAGGTCTATCTACAAAAGATAAAGTATTGTTGCAAGCTGTTGATGAGCTGCACGGAGATTCTTATATCTCTAATGAGACTTGGCTGAATCTTTCTGATTATTTTAATACAAAGCAATTGATGGATATTGTTTTCACGGTAGGGCAATACAATCTTGTTTCAATGGCATTAAATAGTTTTGGAGTTCAATTAGATAAAGGATTGCCTGGATGGGATGTTTAGGTAAAAACATCAATACAGGATAGTTAAGAACAAAAGTTAAACTAAATATTAATTAACTTTGAAATTAAGTTTTAATTCGAGAGTACCAAGCATTATTCCTGGCTGATGTTTAATTTCCGTTTCTGGTGTATATTCTATCTTATCAATTCTATCCATTAAGCAATTCCATGCAATTAGTTGCTCTAGTCTAGAAATCCCGTTACCAGGACATGTTCTATGACCTTGTGAAAAAGTTAAATGTCTGCCAAGAGCTTTTCTATTCATATCTATTTCATGAGGGCATTCAAAAACGTCCGCATCTATATTGGCAGCCCCATAACGCAAATGAAGAATTGAACCTTTAGGCATTTTTACACCTTGGAAAGTTTCATCTTGAGTAGTCATGCGTGTTGAGAGGCCTTGCGTTGGAGCTCTTACCCTAAGAGCTTCCTCTATAAACGCTCTTATCTTTTCTCTATCATCTTGGAGTTCTTTATATAACGAATGATTATTAGCTAAAATCTGAGTTTGTTCAGATAACGCATATTGAGTTGTTTCTAATCCGCCTATTGTCATAGCGTAAGCAACTCCAATAATCTCTATATCAGTAAGTTTTCTATCAAAAGGTTCATAGACAACATCGGTCAAGAAGGTAATCATATCTTCCTTAGGATTTTCTCTTTTATCTGCTACCTGATCTCTTACATACTCACTGAATTCCGCTAAAAGTTGTTTTTGTTCTTCTGCTTGTTCTGCTGTAAGAAGATTTCTATGACCTTGGCCATACACAAAAGGCATAACCATGGCGTCTCCCCATTTTTTGTGTTTTGGAATATCTTCAATCGGAAAACCTAATACATTAGCCAAAACTATCTGAGGTAGCGGCCTTGTAAACTCGGAGATAAATTCCACACTTCCTTTATCTATCCATTTGTCAATTAATCCATTAGTCGCATTAGTGATCATCTCTGTATGTCTATGAGCTCCAGGACCTACCCAAGGATCAGTCAATTGTCGTTTGTGTGCCTTCCAAAGTTCCTCATTTGGTCTTAGACTCATAATTGAGGTTTGCATAGCATTCATTAATTCTGGGTCTCGATCAAAAGGTCGAGTACTAACCAATTCATTCGTTTTCTCGGAAGGAAATCCATCGATACCAGATACAACATCATCATTTCCCCCTTTTTCTATTACTGGTGGAGGGAAACGAAGGATATCCGATACAACCAAAGCTATATCATCGTATTTTGTTAAAATAAAACCATCTGTATCTTTAGAGGTGCCTTCTCCAGGAATACGATGAACAGGGGATTCCTCATGCAAAAAATTGTAAGATTCATACCAATACTCTTGAGCTCCAGGTGCGAAAAGATCTACTTCATCCAAAGATCTAGGGCATTTTGCTAAATTAATATCTTTATTTTTCTCTGACATGTTCTTATAGACTAGTATAGAAAAATTGCATTATTGGTTGCTCTTAATATAAGGCATCAAGAGTTTCTCCATAAGCTTCTCTAACTTTATGTCTCCTTATTTTCATTGTTGCTGTAAACATTCCATTATCGGTTGAAAACGGTTCACTTACAACAATATATTTTCTTATCCTTTCAATTTGAGAAAGATCTTTATTGGCTTCGTTGACGGCTTCAGCAATATTTTTTTCCAGTTCGTCTTCATTTAATTTGCTGCTTAATTCCGGATCAGGAACGATAATCGCTACAAGATAAGGCCTTCTATCTCCCGAAACCATTGCTTGCTGGATAATGCCCTGAAAAGTAAGAGCTGCCTCTGGCCGAACTGGAGCAATATTATCTCCACCTGAATTAACTATTATTTCTTTTTTTCTATCTATTAAAGTTATGTATCCATCACTATCTATTTTTGCAAGATCACCAGTGTGAAGCCAACCATCTATAATTGTTTCAGCGGTTTCTTTTTCTTGTTTCCAGTATCCTTTCATTACGCAATCACCTTTTACCAGAAGTTCGTTTTCATCAGATAGTTTGACTTCAACTCCTTTTATAGCTGGACCAACAGTTTCTATTTTTGGTTTATTTGGTGGGTTAGCACTTATTAGGGGACTAGATTCAGTTTGACCATAACCTTGAATAATTCTTATTCCCAATGAGAAAAAGAAATATCCTATATCAGGGTTCAACGCGGCTCCACCAGAAATAAATGCCTCAAGTTTTCCACCAAATCTTTTAGATATTCTCTTTCTAATTAATGAGCAATATGTATTGTTCTCTAATTTCTCTAGGAAGTTTAATTTTTCTATTAGATTCTTCTTTCCCAATTTCAATGTTCTAGAAAAAGCAAATTCTAGGATTTTTCCTTGAAGTCTTATTTGAAGTTTTATCTTGTCATAGAGAATCTCAAAGAGTCGAGGAACAGCTGTTGAAAGGGTAGGTGAGACTTCTAATAGGTTAGAAGCGAACTTTTCAGGTCCTTCAGAAAAATATATTTGAGCTCTTATATATATTTGAAGAAAAATAGCCATATATTCATATGCGTGAGCCAACGGCACTAAAGATAAATATGTATGATCCATTTTACCAACCTGCCTTACTAATTCATCGGCCCCTATTAAGTTAGAATATATAGATTTGTGGGTTAACATCACTCCTTTTGGTCTTCCACCAGTTCCAGATGTGTAAATGATACAACTAACATCATCTCTTTCTATTATATTAAGATTATACAAGGAGCTTTTAACATCATTTTTCCCAATATCTAGAAGATCTTCGAAACTTGTAATTTTAAGATGTTCAGGAGTAAAGCCCTGATATTCATCAATAATAATTAAAAGCTTGCAAATTTCATTTTTGTTAATAGCTAAAGCAACCCGATTTGCTAACACATTATTAGAGACTATTACGGCCTTGGCTTCAGCATGTTCAATTATGTATCTATGGTCTTCCTCTGTATTTGTAATAAATGCCGGTACTGTTATAGCGCCTAAAGTTATTATTGCGAGATTCGATATTACCCACTCTGGTCGATTCTCTGAAACTATGACCACCTTATCACCTGGACCAATTCCATAGGATTTGAGTCCGGCAGCAGCTTGCTTTACTCTTTCTTCAGTTTCTTTCCATGATATAGATAACCATTGTCCATTTAGTTTTTTCCATAGAAATGGTTTTTTATCCATTTCCAATGATCTTTCAAAGAATAAATTGGGTAAGGTTATATGTTCCATAATTACAATCTTAGTTAAATAGTTTAGTTATTCAATTGATAAAGTGCGATAGCGGCGCTGGTGCTAACATTTAAAGTAGAAAAAGATATATCAGAATTTTCTATTCTAGCCAAATAATCACATTTTATTTTTGTTAATCTTCTCAAACCATTCCCTTCAGACCCTAAAACAAGAACTTTATTTTGATTTTTATTAAAATTTAGATCTTTAAGCGATATATCACCATTCTCATCTAACCCTATAATTATATAACCTTTTTTTGATAAATCTTTTAATGTATTTGATAAGTTAGATACCTCTACTAGCTTTATACTTTCGAGTATACCCGACGCAGCCTTTGCAAGTGCCCCACTTTCTCCTGGGCTATTTTTCTTCGTAGTAATAACAACAGACCCACCGAAAAATTTAGTAGTTCTAATTATTGAGCCAATATTCTGAGGATCTTTTATTTGATCTAAGGCTACTATAATATTTTGACCTTTAATTGATTCCTTGTAATCAACTTTTACAAGTGGTTTTGTTTCTAAAACGATACCCTGATGGATCTTTCTATTAGGAAATAATTTGTCGATATCAGAGTTTTCTTTAATCTCAATATTCAACCCATCATAACCTTCTAATTTTGTTAACATAGGTAAATTGTTTCTTGAGACGTAAATTTTCATTAAGATTCTGTTTTTGTTATTAATTGCAGCAATTACACTATGAATACCCCATAAATAATAAGGTGTATTTTTTTTTCTGTTATTGTGTTTTTGTTGCTTCATAAAGTAAAATCAGGAAATCTTAATTGAATATGTTATTATTCAAAAAAGTTCATAAAATCAATATTTTATAGATTTTTTTGAAATTTAGTATATCCTTTAGTTTAATAATTTGCTTTAGGGTATTGACTTTCCTTTCGGAAGGCACAATAACCTGTTTTGCTTTGGTTTTAAAGAAACGGTAAGCTCTCCGACAGTTTTGGAGGGGTGCCCGAGTGGTTAAAGGGGACGGGCTGTAAACCCGTTGGCTATGCCTACGTTGGTTCAAATCCAACCCCCTCCACCAGTTGTAGAGCTACTGGGTGGAAGGATTAGCGGGTGTAGCTCAATGGTAGAGCAACAGCCTTCCAAGCTGAAGATGAGGGTTCGATCCCCTTCACCCGCTCCAAGTAGAATCGAAAGCAAATTTATTACCGTGAATAACGGTTTAATTTCGGGAGAAAAATATTATGTCGAAAGAAAAGTTTGAACGTACCAAACCTCACTGCAATATAGGAACAATTGGCCATGTTGATCATGGGAAAACAACACTCACTGCAGCAATTACAAAAATCTTGTCCGAAGATGGCAAGGCTGAGTTTTCCTCATTTGATCAGATTGATAATGCCCCGGAGGAAAAAGAAAGAGGAATAACAATTGCAACGTCTCATGTAGAATATGAAACAGAAAACAGACATTATGCCCATGTTGACTGCCCAGGACATGCAGATTATGTAAAAAATATGATTACAGGTGCCGCACAAATGGATGGCGGAATCTTAGTTGTATCAGCTGCAGACGGCCCCATGCCACAAACTAGAGAACATATTTTGTTGGCGAGACAGGTCGGCGTACCTGCTTTGATTGTATTCCTAAATAAAGTTGACCAGGTCGATGACCAGGAACTTCTTGATCTTGTTGAAATGGAAGTAAGGGAATTACTTACCGAATATGAATTTCCTGGAGATGATATACCAATAGTAAAGGGTTCAGCCTTATCAGCTTTGGAAGGAAAAGATGAAGAAACAGGTAAGAATGCTATTTTAGAATTAATGAAAGCAGTAGATGAATATGTACCTCAGCCGGAAAGACCAAAAGACCAACCGTTCTTGCTGCCTATTGAGGATGTTTTTTCTATTTCTGGAAGAGGAACTGTCGTTACTGGAAGGGTTGAACGTGGCATTGTTAATGTGAATGATACAATAGAAATTGTTGGAGTTAAGGATACGCAAACAACTACTTGTACTGGTGTTGAGATGTTTAGAAAGCTTTTAGATCAGGGTGAAGCTGGTGATAATGTTGGTGTTCTTTTAAGAGGTATTGATAGAGACCAGGTTGAAAGAGGACAGGTTTTATGTGCTCCTAAATCTATTACCCCTCACACAAAGTTCAAGGCTTCAGCTTATATTCTAACTAAAGAAGAAGGTGGAAGACATACGCCTTTCTTTACAAGTTATCGACCGCAATTTTATTTTAGAACCACAGATGTTACTGGCGTTGTTTCTTTAGATAAGGGCACTGAAATGGTAATGCCTGGAGATAATGTGGAGATGAATGTCGAATTAATTGTACCTATTGCTATGGAAGAGAATCTTAGATTTGCTATCCGTGAAGGCGGAAGAACTGTTGGATCGGGGGTAATTTCAAAAATAATTGAATAATTTGGAGGAGTGTAGCTCAATTGGCTAGAGCACCGGTCTCCAAAACCGGGGGTTGGGGGTTCGACTCCCTCCACTCCTGCCAAGGTGTTCTTTGTATTATATTTAAGGATAAAAAAGTTAATGTCTAAAACAGGGCCTATACAGTTTATTCAAGAAGTTAGAAACGAAGTCTCAAAAGTAACTTGGCCCTCAAGAGGTGAAACTTTTACAACTACCTTAATTGTTTTTATTTTTTGTTTAATTGCTGCAATTTTTTTCTTTCTTGGTGATCAAATTATGAGTTTTGGAATTAAATTAATACTCGGTTTAGGGAATTAAGAATGTCAAAAAGTTGGTATATAGTTCACGCTTATTCAAATTTCGAGAAAAAAGTTGCCGAATCAATTAAAGAAAGAGCTGCGCTTGCCGATCTTGAATCTTCATTTGAAGAAATAATTGTTCCGACTGAAGAGGTAATTGAAATAAAAAGAGGAAGAAAAATTAATTCAGAGAAACGATTTTTTCCTGGATATGTTTTGGTATATATGAATTTGACCGACGAAACTTTTCATTTAGTTAAGAATACTCCGAAAGTAACAGGTTTCTTAGGATCTGATCATGGCACTAAACCTCATCCTGTTTCCCAGGAGGAAATAGATAGAATTATTAATAGAATTCGAGAGGGTGCGGAGAGCCCGAGGCCTTCCGTTGTTTTTGAAATAGGCGAACAAGTAAGAGTCTCAGACGGTCCATTCGCATCATTTAATGGGTCAGTTGAGGAAGTTGACGAAGAAAGAACAAAACTCAAAGTTGCTGTCTCGATTTTTGGAAGACCTACACCAGTAGAATTACAATATTCACAAGTCGAAAAGTTATAATTAGGTATCATTTATTATGGCTAAACAAATACAGGGTTATTTAAAATTACAAGTTCCAGCTGGGCAGGCGAGTCCTTCACCTCCGATTGGACCTGCTTTGGGCCAAAGAGGTTTAAACATTATGGAGTTTTGTAAAGCTTTTAATGCACAGACGCAAAACGAAGAACAGGGAGCCCCACGTCCCACAATAATAACTATTTATGTTGATAAATCATTTGATTTCATTATAAAGACTGCTCCAACAAGTTATTTATTAAAAAAAGCCGCAAATATAGAAAAAGGATCAGGAAATACAGGTGTGGAGATATGTGGGTCTGTCACCTCAACCCAATGCAAAGAAATAGCGGAAGCCAAAATGCAGGATTTGAATGCATTTGATCTTGATGCCGCTGTAGAAATAGTCAAAGGATCAGCAAGATCTATTGGGTTAGAGGTAAAAGAATAATATGAGCAAAAGAAGCAAAAGATATAATGAGAATATGGGTAAGGCAGAAGAAAACAAGATGTATGATCTTGCTGATGCTTTGACTATTATTCAGGAGAGCTCAAACCCTAAATTTGATGAAACCATTGATATTTCTCTTAACTTAAATATTGATCCCTCACAATCAGATCAATCTGTTAGAGGTATGATAAACTTACCAAACGGGATTGGCAAAGATATAAGGGTAGCGGTTTTTGCTAAAGGTGAAAAAATTGATGAAGCAAAGTCAGCTGGTGCAGACATTGTTGGTTCAGAAGAATTAATTGAAGAGATTTCTTCAGGAAAAATCGATTTTGATAGATGTATTTCAACTCCTGAAATGATGCCAACCGTTGGAAAATTAGGTCAAGTGCTTGGGCCAAAAGGTTTGATGCCTAATCCAAAGCTTGGGACTGTTACTAATGATGTAAAAAGTGCAGTTGAGTTAGCAAAATCAGGATCTGTAGAGTTTCGAGCAGAAAAATCTGGCATCGTACACGCCGGAATTGGAAAAGTGAGCTTTTCAAAAGATGCTCTTCGTCAGAATATTTTAGAATTTGTAAATGCTGTTAAGAAGGAAAAGCCAAATACAGCTAAAGGTAGTTTTTTAAAAAAGGTTTCACTCAGCTCCTCAATGGGAGTTGGGTTAAATATTGATACAGGAGCTTTTTATTAACTCCTGTTTCAAGTATGCCACTAGTTGGCATACAACTGTCCTAGATTATGGGTGTTTCGACTTAAAGTAATTTTTACTCCCGTATGAGACATTTAAAACAGTGAATAAGTTTTAATTTATTCATTGCATTATTTAAGGGCAGCCTAGGTCTATAGATTTTTCTATAGATCGCTTGTTAAGAGAGTCCTAAATTTAGAGGATGCCTTTGGAGGAAAATATGGATAGAGAAAGTAAAGAAAGAGTAGTTTCATCATTAAATAAACAATTTTCTGAATCTAATCTTTTAATATTAACTCATAACAATGGTCTATCTGTTGGAGAAATAACTAGTCTTAGGAGTCAACTTAGAGAAACAGACTCTACTTTGAGGGTTACAAAAAATAGCCTGTCAAAGATAGCAATTTCTAACACTCAAGCCGAGGTTCTTTCAGATCAATTAAACGGACCAATTGCCATAGTATTTTCTAAAGAATTATCATCTCAACCTAAGATTCTCTCCAATTTTTCAAAGGATCATGAAAATTTTTCAATAGTTGGTGGTTTTATGGAAGGAGAGATTATTGATAAGGAAACTATTAACACACTTGCTTCATTACCCTCGTTTGATGTCCTTAGAGCGACTTTATTAAGTATGCTATGTGCATCAGCAACAAGCTTAGCAGGAATTTTAAATCGACCTGGAGGTAAATTAAATCAGGTCATTTATGCAAAAAGCAAAGAGGATAAAGTAGCGTAATTTTATTTTTTATAATTTTTTAGGAGAAAATAATGGCTGATTTAGAAAAAATTGCCGAAGAGTTATCAAAGTTAACTGTTCTTGAGGCTTCGGAGTTATCAAAAATTCTCGAAGAAAAGTGGGGAGTCTCTGCTGCAGCGCCAGTAGTGGCCGCCGCCGCACCTTCAGCAGAGGGTGATACAAGTGGAGAAGAAGAAAAAGATTCTTTCACTATAGTGCTCACAGAAATAGGAGATAAGAAAATCAATGTTATTAAAGAGGTAAGGACTGCTACTGGTTTAGGGCTAAAAGAAGCTAAAGAACTTGTCGAGGGTGCCCCAAAAGATATTAAGGAAGGTGTTTCTAAAGATGAGGCAAATGAAATAAAAGAAAAACTTGAAGCTGCTGGAGCAAAAGTAGAACTAAAATAATAACTAATCTTAATTACATAGGTAAAATATATGGCTGACAATTTTAATGTAAGAAAAAGAATAAGAAAATCATTTCAAAAGATAGAAGAAGTAGCTGAAATGCCTAACCTTATTGAGGTACAAAGATCATCTTACGCTTTGTTTTTACAGCAAAATAAGAAAGACGAAGAAAGACTAGACAAGGGACTTCAAAATGTTTTTAGTGGGGTTTTTCCGATTCATGACTTTTCTGAAACCTCAACAATTGAATACATCTCTTATTCTTTTGATGAGCCAAAATTTGATACAATAGAATGCATTCAAAGAGGTCTTACATATGCTGCACCTTTGAAGGTTACGTTGCGCTTAATAGTTTTTGATCTTGATGAAGATACATTAGTAAAGACTGTTAAGGACGTTAAAGAGCAAGATGTCTATATGGGTGATTTACCCCTTATGACTGATAATGGGACTTTTATCATAAATGGCACTGAGAGAGTTGTTGTTTCGCAAATGCATAGAAGCCCAGGAGTATTTTTTGATCATGATAAAGGGAAAACTCATTCTTCAGGAAAGATATTATATGCAGCACGTATAATACCTTACAGAGGTTCTTGGCTAGATTTTGAATTTGATGCGAAAGATATTGTTAATGCAAGAATCGATCGTAAGAAAAAAATACCCGCAACAACCATTTTGTATAGCTTAGGTTATAGCTCTGAAGAAATATTATCAATCTTTTATAAGGTTGAGAAATATACGAGAATTAAAGATAATTGGAGGAAGCCATTTATTCCAGATAATCTTAAAGGTCTTAAGTCAATCTTTGATATAAAAGATGCAAAAACTGGAAAAATTATTATTGAATCTGGAAAAAAAATTACACCTAGACTTCTAAATCAATATGAAAATATCAAAAATCTAAAGATTGAAAACGAAGAGTTGGTAGGGAAATATATTGCCAAAGATTTAGTAAATAATAAAACGGGTGAAATCTTTGCTGAGGCAGGTCAAGAAATTACTGAAGAATTATTAGAGACTTTTACAAATGAAAAAATAAACATCATACCGATCTTACTAATTGATGGAATTAATTCAAGTGCCTTTGTCAGGAATACATTAGCAATAGATAAATCATATGATCAGGATTCAGCACTTTTTGAGATTTATAGAATTTTACGTCCTGGTGAGCCGCCAACTGTAGAAAGTGCAGGTGCATTATTCAGAACCCTATTCTTTGAAAGTGATAGGTATGATCTTTCTGATGTAGGTAGAGTTAAGCTTAATCTGAGATTAAATTTAGATATTTCAGATACTTTAAGAGTTCTTACTAAAGAAGATATATCCTCTGTCTTAAAGACCTTAGTAAATATAAGGGATGGAAAGGGAGAGATAGATGATATAGATAATTTAGGAAATAGGCGCGTACGATCTGTCGGCGAACTCATGGAAAATCAATTTCGAATAGGTCTTCTTCGTATGGAAAGATCAATAAAAGAAAGGATGAGCTCTATTGATGTTGATGCTGTGATGCCCCAAGACATTATAAACGCAAAACCTATAGCTGCATCTATTAGAGAATTCTTTGGTTCCTCGCAATTATCTCAATTTATGGATCAAACTAATCCTCTTTCAGAAATCACTCATAAAAGAAGAGTTTCTGCATTGGGACCAGGAGGACTTACGAGAGAAAGAGCTGGCTTTGAGGTTAGAGATGTTCACCCAACACATTATGGAAGGATCTGCCCGATAGAGACTCCTGAAGGTCCAAACATTGGTTTAATAAACTCTTTAGCAACGTATGCTAGAATTAATAAATACGGATTTATTGAAAGTCCATATCTAAAAATTATCAAGGGAACTAAGACTAATGAAATTGTGTATCTTTCAGCTATCGAAGAGGGGAGGTATCGAATTTCTCAAGCTGATGAAATCATTGATAATAAAGGTAAATTTTTAAGCGATTTAATTAATTGTAGATATGATGGCGGTTTTGATCTTGTAAGTCCTGAGCAGGTAGATTTTATGGATGTAAGTCCAAAACAGACTGTCTCAGTGGCCGCATCATTGATACCATTCTTAGAAAATGATGATGCTAATAGAGCCTTAATGGGTTCAAACATGATGAGACAAGCTGTACCTCTTCTATCTAACGAGGCACCTATGGTAGGCACAGGAATGGAATCCTTAGTCGCAAGGGACTCTGGCTCTGCCTTAGTAGCAACAAGAGATGGAATAGTTGATCAAGTGGATTCTCAGAGAATTGTTATTCGATCTAAAGGAAATTTAGAAAAAGGAGATCTAGGAGTTGATATATTTAATCTAAAGAAATTTCAAAGATCAAACCAATCAACATGTATAAATCAAAGACCTTTAGTTAGGGTTGGAGAAGATGTTAAGGAAGGAGACATTATTGCTGACGGACCTTCGACAGATAGAGGCGAGTTAGCGCTTGGAAAAAATGTATTAGTCGCTTTCATGCCTTGGAATGGATACAATTTTGAAGATTCAATTTTATTATCCGAAAGGTTAGTAAAAGATGATGTGTTTACTTCTATTCATATTGAAGAGTTCGAAGTGATGTCAAGAGACACAAAACTTGGATCTGAAGAGATTACCCGCGATATACCAAATGTTGGTGAAGAAGCTTTAAGAAACCTAGATGAGTCAGGTATAGTTTACATAGGTGCTGAAGTTAAACCTGGAGAAATTTTGGTAGGAAAGGTTACACCAAAGGGTGAAAGCCCAATAACGCCAGAGGAAAAACTTTTAAGAGCAATTTTTGGAGAAAAAGCCTCAGATGTTAGAGACTCATCTCTGAGATTGCCCCCTGGAACGAGTGGAACCGTGGTAGATGTTAAAGTGTTTAATCGTCATGGAATAGAAAAAGATGAAAGAGCCCTTGCTGTTGAGCAAGAAGAAATAGAAAGGCTCTCTATAGATAGAGATGATGAGATTTTTATCTTAGAAAGAAATGTTTACTCGAGGCTGAGAGACGTTCTTCTTAATAAGATGGTTATATCAGGGCCTTCAATATCTAAAGCTAAAACTAAGTTGTCAAATGAGATCCTTCAAGATTTACCAAATAGATTGTTGTGGGATTTTGTTTTGCAAAATGACGATAACCAATCTGAGATAGAAAAGATTAAAAATCAATATGAGCAAAGTAAACTTCAAATTGAGAAAAGATTTAATGACAAAGTAGATAAAGTTAGCAGAGGCGATGATCTGCTTCCAGGAGTAATGAAAAGTATAAAAGTTTACGTTGCTGTAAAGAGAAAGCTTCAACCAGGTGATAAGATGGCGGGTAGACATGGAAACAAAGGAGTTATTTCAAGAATAGTTCCTACTGAGGATATGCCTTACACTGAAGATGGAACACCTGTAGATATTGTTCTAAACCCACTTGGTGTGCCAAGTAGAATGAATGTTGGGCAGATATTAGAGACCCACCTTGGATGGACATGTGCTGGTTTAGGAAAAAAAATTGAGAGAGCTATTGAGAAATATGAAAGAGATACAGATATTTCCAAGGTTAAAAATATAATTGACGATATTTATGAAAATAAAGATCTAAATAATTTCAATGATGGCGATTATTTGGAATTTGCTCAAACTTTAGTGAAGGGTGTGCCTATAGCCACGCCAGTATTTGATGGTGCTGGTGAAAGTGACATAGAAGATTTCCTAGATAAGGCTGATCTGGATCCTAGTGGCCAAGTTTATCTTTATGATGGCAGGACTGGAAATAAATTTGATCGACCTGTTACAGTAGGATTTATATATATGTTAAAATTACATCATTTAGTTGATGATAAAATTCACGGTAGATCTGTTGGTCCTTATAGCCTTGTTACCCAACAACCACTTGGTGGAAAGGCCCAATTTGGTGGGCAAAGATTTGGTGAGATGGAGGTTTGGGCTTTAGAGGCCTATGGCGCAGCCTATACTCTGCAAGAAATGCTTACAATAAAATCAGATGATGTGGCTGGTAGAACAAAAGTTTATGAATCAATTATTAGAGGTGAAGAAAATTTTGAAGCTGGAGTACCTGAAAGCTTTAATGTTTTAATTAAAGAAATGAGATCACTTGGTCTTAATGTAGAATTACTAGAAGACAATCCAAATTAATTAATAACCGATTTTATCCTTATAAGGAGGAATAATGAATAAAGAAGTTTTAGATATTTTTAATCAGAATAAGTCTGCTCAAAATTTTGATCATATACGCATAGGAATAGCAAGTCCTGAGAAAATACTGTCTTGGTCGTATGGAGAAATAAAAAAACCAGAGACTATAAATTACAGAACTTTCAAACCAGAGAGAGAAGGCCTTTTTTGCGCTAGAATTTTTGGACCTGTTAAAGATTATGAGTGCCTTTGCGGAAAATACAAACGTATGAAGTTTAAAGGTATAGTCTGTGAAAAATGTGGTGTTGAAGTTACTCTATCAAAAGTCAGAAGAGAGAGAATGGGCCATATAGAACTTGCTGCACCAGTTGCTCACATTTGGTTTTTAAAATCTTTACCCAGTAGGATTGGGTTAATGCTTGATATGATGCTTAAAAATCTTGAAAAAGTATTATATTTCGAAAATTTTATAGTTATGGACCCAGGATTAACACCCTTGAAAGATCTTCAATTGTTATCTGAAGATGAATACCTTGATGCTCAAGATGAATATGGAGCAGATAATTTTAAGGTTGGAATTGGAGCTGAAGCAATAAGAATACTTTTAGAAAATCTAGACTTAGAAAAAATAAGCCAAGATCTAAGACAGGAAATAAAAGAAACAACGAGTGAATTGAAACCAAAGAAATTAGCAAAAAGATTAAAGGTAATTGAAGCCTTTAGGGAATCAGGCAATCGACCAGAATGGATGATACTGAAAGTTGTACCAGTTATACCGCCAGAACTTAGGCCATTAGTTCCATTAGATGGAGGAAGATTTGCGACTTCAGATTTAAATGATTTATATCGAAGAGTAATCAATAGAAATAATAGGTTAAGAAGGCTAATGGACCTTAGGGCTCCAGATATAATTATTAGGAACGAAAAAAGAATGTTACAAGAAGCTGTTGATGCTCTTTTTGATAATGGAAGGAGAGGAAGAGTTATAACAGGTTCTAACAAACGACCTCTTAAATCTCTTTCAGATATGCTTAAAGGAAAACAAGGTAGATTTAGACAGAATCTGCTTGGCAAGAGAGTTGATTATTCAGGCAGATCAGTGATTGTAGTTGGTCCAGAGTTAAAACTTCATCAATGTGGATTACCAAAAAAACTTGCCTTAGAATTATTTAAACCTTTTATTTATTCAAGACTTGAGTCGCTAGGTCTATCCACCACTGTTAAACAGGCAAGAAGGATGGTGGAGAAGCAAACTACTGAAGTCTGGGATATATTAGAGGAAGTAATTAGAGAGCACCCAGTCCTGTTGAATAGAGCTCCAACCTTGCATCGACTTGGAATTCAAGCTTTTGAGCCCGTCCTCATTGAAGGTAAGGCTATACAACTTCATCCTTTAGTATGTGCTGCATTCAATGCTGACTTCGATGGAGATCAAATGGCTGTACATGTTCCTTTATCTTTAGAAGCACAGTTAGAGGCAAGGGTATTGATGATGTCCACAAATAATATCCTTCACCCCGCTAATGGTGATCCAATTATTGTTCCGAGTCAGGACATTGTTTTAGGTCTTTATTACCTATCTCAGATGAAACCAAATGAACCTGGGGAAGATAAATATTTTGATAATGTTGAAGAAATAAATTTTGCTCTTGAAGAAAGATCTATCACACTTCATTCAAAAATTAACTATAGATTCAATTCTCTTATATCTGAAGATGAAGAGACTAGAGCATCCAATAAAGTAGTTACGACACCAGGTAGAATTTTGATTTCAAAAGAATTACCTAGTAATGAAAATATCACTTTCGATATTGTTAATAAGTTACTGACTAAGAAAGAGATTTCTAGGATGATTGATGACGTTTATAGGCATTGTGGACAGAAGGAAACTGTAATTTTTTGTGACCATATAATGAAATTAGGATTTGAACACGC
>Ga0315334_10001106_pt1 | contig 16534 bp, 22 predicted proteins | sample M150034915metaG_FD_205555 | JGI IMG/M metagenome (GOLD analysis project Ga0315334, IMG submission 205555) | Ammonia-oxidizing marine archaeal communities from Monterey Bay, California, United States - M1 500m 34915 | ecosystem: Environmental > Aquatic > Marine > Intertidal zone | place: USA... | reverse complement strand
TTCTCACACATATAAAAATTGTTCTTTCTCTTGCTTGAGGTGTTCCAAAATCAGCGGCATTCAAAACTTGATACGAAACTTCATAACCTATTCGTTCAAAATCATTAATAAATTCTAAAAGTTTCTTTTTCGATTCTCCGAAAGTTATTCCTTTTACATTTTCTGCTACAATAACTTTTGGTTGAATTCCTTTAGCAATACGTATATATTCTAAAAATAAATCTTCAATGCCTTCTTGCACTTTAGTTGAATATTTTTTAATTCCCTCTTTTATTTTCTTTTCACCAGTTTGTATTACTTCACCAGTCTCAAAATTTATTTCTGATTGTGTAGTATCTTCTACATAACCCACCCAGCCCTTGTTACGTTTTCCAGAAAGTGAAAACGCAGAACAAGGAGGAGAACCATCAAGTAAATCTAATTCACCAACTTTAATTCCAGCCATTTCTAAAAAATCATCTGATGAATATTTTTTAATATCATCTACTAAAACCTTTGTATCTGGAAAATTTGCTTTATATGTAGATATTGCTTCTTCGACAAATTCATTTATTAAAAGTATATTTGCTCCAGCAAGTCTATATCCAGTAGAACTTCCCCCACCACCAGCAAAACAACTGATGACATTAAATAGTTTTTCAGATGATTTTTCTTTAACTTCTTTTACATAATATTTTTGATAATTCATACAAAAAACTCCTCTATACTTGTAGTTGTAGTATTCCAATCTCTGACTAAATCCATTATTCTAGTTCTATTATATACATTAATTTCTTTATTGTCAAGAAGTATTTCAAAATAATTTGGTATTCCTGCGGCTAACTGTAAATTCAGATGATTTCTTCTCTTTATTTCTAGCAATTCAGGAAATGCATTAAATAATGGTGCTTTTTGATATGGTTTATTAAAAAAATTCCAATCATGCTCTATCATCCAGTCCCAGACCTTCTTATCGATGTATGGAGCAACTAAAGTAGAATCTATAGTTTCTGCTAATAGCATTTGTTGTTTCACTCCTACAGGGTTTCCTGGGGTGAATTTTTGAGATTCTTTATCAAGTTTACCAAAATAACCATTTCTAAAAACATCAAACAACTCTTTAGTGTGTTTATAATGAATATTTGCACGTTTACTTACTCCATAATAACCATCAGCGGCCCATCCTGTTAAGATATATTTTTCTTTTATATGAGGATAGACATATAAAAATGGAAAAGTACATTCTACATGAGTTTTCTTTTTACATTCATATTTTTTAATCAAAGTAAAAAAATCATTTTCAATATTGTCAACTGGAACATCTATAAGTTTAAAATTCCAACCAAAATGCTCACATGCTTTTTTTGCGTATATGCTATCCTCAGAATCTTTCCCATCAACCCGAAACGTATAACAATTTAATGTTTTGTTTAATCTATGAGCCGCTATGGCAACTGTTAGACTATCTGTTCCACCAGACATTAATACTGCAACGGTTTGATCGGGTGCTTCTTGATCAATGATGTCCGTGATAATTTTATCAATCACGAAAACCTTCGCCTTTTAAAAAATGTTCAAATCTGTGTTTAATGATAATATAAAATAATTTTAATAAATTATCTTCAGAATAATTGCCCACATCTTTAACTATCAATTTATATTTTGTCATTTTTCGTTTTCCTTAAAAGAGTTTTCATTTTTTTTCTTGCTTGTTGCATATGAATTTGACTGGTTCTATCAAAAAACGTATAGCCATTTAAATGATCATATTCATGTAATATAATTCTTGCGGAAAGACTGATAAAATTTCCATTATATTCTTCACCGTCCTTATCTCTCCAATTAATAGAAACCCCACTTGGTCTTGCTACCTTAGGAAACAAACCAAACCAAGTAAGACATCCTTCTTTCATTAAAGTTTGTTCATCTGTCGCTTCTATAACTTTGGGATTAATCATAACCAAAGGCTCGCCTTCATGTAACACAGCAAATGATCTGCAATTAATACCTATCTGATTAGAAGCAAGTCCCAATCCTTGATGTTGAATCATATTTTCAATTAATGTCTGTTCTAATTCCTGTGCATTCAATGTATGTAATATTTTTTTATCATCGAAATATGTTACTTTATTAGACTCAAAATCAAATTCATCTAATCTAGTTTCTATTAAAGGATGCATTCCTTCTACGAGATTTAAAATCATTGTACTATTCTACTAAAATTTTTGACTTTCTCAAATTTAATTGTGTGTTTAAATTTATCATAAAGCACTTCTCCCTTATGACTTATTACAAATACATTTGATGCATTACCGAGAGAATGAATTATTTTAAGAAAATCACTTGTTCCATCTTCATCAAGTGAACTATCAAATACTTCATCTAATATAAGCAAATTTGTACTCATACTATTTTTTAATTTAGCAATTGCTCTCCATGTAAAAAGTAAAGCTAAATCAATTCGCATTTTTTCACCTTCACTAAATGAAGCATAAGTAAAAATATCACGAAATCTAGATTTAATTGTTTCCGTAAAACTTTCATCTAAATTAAATGAAACATAAAAATCCATTGATGCCAAATACTTATTAATCAGTTTATTCATAATTGGCAAATATTTTTTAACAATTAAAGTTTTAATACCACTATCTTTAAGCAAAACACTTGCAGTATCATATAGAGATTGTAAATTACTATGTTGTTCTTTTAATAATAAAAAATTTTTTTGTTCTAATTTTAATTTTTTTAATTTTGTAGAAGCATCAGTAACATCTGCATCATTTTCATTTAATTGTTTTATTTCTTCATTTATCTTTTCAATATATTGATTAATAGCAAATATTGAAGCATTATGCTTTGTTACAGTACTTTGAATTTCTGTAATATTTTTTTGAGTAGTTTGCATCTCAGAAATTAAATCAAGAGATGCACTTATTTCCATTCCTATTTTTCCAACTGCTTCGCCCAATTCTATTTTCTTTTCTTCTTTTGAATGAATTTCACAATTTCTGTGTTCATCATCTATTGTCTGATTACATGTTGGACAATCAGTATTTTTATTATAAAACTCAATTTCGTTTTCAAGTTTCTTTACATTTTTTTCAATTTCGTCTTGATATTTTTCTAATGTCTGATGTTTCTTTTGTACTATATCAAAATCATCAACAAGTTTTTGAAGAGTTAATATGTCTTTATCACAATTTGCAACTTGAGAATTATATTGTTCTATTTGTATGTGAGATTCTTTAATCTTTTTTTGATTACCAGCAATTAATTGTTTATTGCTTTTTTTCATTTTTGAAATATAATCTTCTTGTAATTCTAATGCATTTTCAGTTTTTGAAAAATTCAACTCATTTTGATATTGTTCTTCTTTCAAATTAGAAACTTTACCTTTTAATAACATATTCATTGTAGAAAATATTTGAATATCAAGTAAATCTTCAATAATAACTCTACGATCATTTGTTTTGAGTTGCATGAAAGGAACAAAAGATGAGCTACCAAGAACCACAATTTGAGTAAATGATTTATAGTTCAATTTAAGAACATTTTTTTCAAGATGTTCTTGATAATCTTTTACTTTTGAATCTTGATTTAATAATGCACCATCAACTTCAATCTCAAATCGATTTGGTTTAATACCCCTACGAACAAGATAGTGTTTATTACCAATTGAAAATTCTGTTTCAATAAGACAATTTCTATCATTAATCGAATTAATAATTTGTGATTTATTAATATTTCGAAACGCTTTTCCAAACAAACTAAAAGTAAGAGCATCTAGTATTGTAGATTTACCAGATCCATTTTCTCCAACTATTAAAGTCGTTGGATTTTGTTTTAAGTCAATTTCGATAAAATTTTGACCTGTGGAAAGAACATTTTTCCAGCGAATTCTATGAAAGTTTATCATAGTTTGATTTTAATATTTCAATTATTTCTTTTTGGCAAGCAAAAACCCTAGCGTATGCTATGTCTCTGTTATTTTGATATTTGTGTCTATTAGTTTTAATATATTCCTTTTCAAAGACAGATAATTCATCAAGTTTAGTCTTCAGTAAGAAATTGAGGGGATGATCCATTTTCAAACTTATATTCTGAATTTTTTATTTCTTTTTTAAGAACATCAATAATATGAGAATTTAAAGACAACTCTCTTTTATGTGCATCCAATGCTAATTTTATTATTACTTCATCTGGTAAATTTAATTCAAGTTCGCTACTCATAATTGTTTCTGATGGATGTCTAAGCTGAGATTTGATAATCGATGGCTTCATTGTACAATGTCCTTATTAAAGTGTCAAGTTCTTTTTTATCTTTTTGTATGTTTAATGTATCTATATAATTACTCAAAATAGTGAGTGTATCTTCAGCTTCATCAATAACTGAATCATCATCTTCAAAATCAAGATCGATATTTTCCACAACTGATATATCTACTACATCAACTTTGTACAATTCATCCAACATTGTATCAAACCAATATGGATTTTGTTTTTGTACAACAATAACTTTAACGATTGATCCTGCATATTTTTCATAATTTTTTTCTTTAATTTTTTCATATGTCTCTTTAGTATCATCATAATAAATTTTATAAAACATATGATAAGGATTTTGAATATATTTCAATTCTCTTGTTTTAGTATCAAAAATATGAAATCCTCTTGAATCATTATAATCAGACCAAGTTATTTCATAAGGATTACCAAGATAAGTAATGCTTCCCTGTGTAGACTTATGGTGAAAATGTCCACTATATACTAAATCAAATTTAGAAAATACATTCGCATCATAACCATAATCACATACCTGATTATGATTCATTAAAAAACCACTAATTTCAAGATGTCCCATCATAATTTGAGAAGATGTCTTTTTAATAGCATTCATACATTCTGTATAATTATCTGAAGTAATCCAAGGCATCATCATTATTTTAGTACCATCAAAATCAACTTCTCTTGGACTTGCATAAACCCAAGGTTCATAACGACCATCTGATGATGAAAATAATTCTTGCATTGAATTTATGCTATTTGTATTTTTATAGAAAATATCATGATTTCCAATTATGAAATGAGTATCAACACCCATCTTCCATAATCGTTCTACAAAATTTTCTCTTAAATCATTGGCAGTTTTAAAATTGATATATTTTCTTCTGTCAACAACATCCCCTAAATGAATACATGTTTTGATATCATGTTTTTCAATATAAGGAAAAAAAACATTATCATAAAATTTACGAAAATAATTAGAGAATGCAATATTATCGTTTCTTGCACCCCAATGAGTATCTGTGATTAATGCTATTTTCATATATTAACTGATCCTATATTAGAAACAACCGTATCCTCATCATCTTTTTTCTTTCTTTTTTTAAATCTTTTTTCTTCGAAATCTTCTATAAACTTAGCTATAGCCATTCTAGAATCAGCAGATCCTATTAAACTCAAATATTCTTTAGTATCATCAGGTCCACTCTCTATATGATCTTCAAGATAAGATAATCTATCCATTTCTTTATATTTAATATATAAATTCTTTTTTTCTTTTTGAATTCTTCTAACAAAAGCCCAATAAATTATTTGAGTGAAATATGCAAAGGGATTTTTTGATTTTTCTGGATTGAAATTATTAACATATTGTAGACAATTTTCTATACCATCAGAAATCATATCATCTTTAAATGCATAATTTATAAAATTGGGTCTAAAAGAAAGTCTTTGAGCTATAAGTAAAAAACACTCTCCTACATAATCTGGTACAGGAGGTATTTCTATATTTTCTATCTCTGCTTTGCTGATTTTTTCTTTATATTCAATCATAGCTTCAAGAAAATGTTCATTATTTATATAATTAGCCATTATTTCTCCTTGTTAAATGTCTTATTATAATATCATAAATATGTACTATTTGTCAAGGGATTTATATTGATTTATTATATATATAATCATAGAGGAAAAATCTAAGAATTTATCGGAACAGTTATAATGGTATATTCAAACTGTTCTTCATTATAAAGTTTTATTCTTTCTACAAAATGCTTTAAAGTATAATTTTTATAACTTTTATAAGAAAAATCATCCGCTATATCATATAATGTGGCCATTTCTTTCAACTCATTTTTTCTAAGTCCTCTTCCTATGCTTTGTAAATTTCTTACTCTTGATTTAGAAGGAGAAGCAAAAATGACATTATGTAAATTAGTGATATTGATGCCAGTAGAAAAGGTACCATAGCTCGCAACAATGATGGCATCTGTTTCGTTTTCAACGATTCCTCGAATATCCTCTCTATCAGTTGTTTCGGTTCCTCCATACACGAAGAAGATTTTTCTTTCATTTTTAGCCTTTTCTTTTATAAGATCATAAATTATTCTTCCATGCTTTTCTACCATTTGAAATAACACTAAAGTATTATTACTTAAACTTATTGCAAGATTTCGAATGAATCTATTTCTTGCTTCATTTGAAACAATAATATTAAGTTCTTCTTTATAATTATACGATTTAACTTGTTCACATAATTCTTTAGGATATTGTAAAACTAAAGACTTAATCTGAAATGGAGATAATGTTTTTTTGTCTATTAACTCTTTTGTAGTTGTTACTGTATAAGTTTTTCCAAACAATCCTTCTAAAACCAATTTATGTGTTAAAGTACCATCCAAAGTTCCTGTTGTCCCAAATTTATATTTTGTTTTAGTCGTCTTTTCCATTATTGATGTAAGTGATTTTGCTTTAAAAAGATGAGCTTCATCTCCTAAAATAAAATCAAACTCTGCATAATAATTAATAGTCATTTTATACAAAGACTGCCAAGTGGAAATATAAATTGGTTTAGATGATACTCTATCCTTACCTGCATAAATTTGATGAATATTTTCTGAAGCATCCCAATTATCTGTTTTAGAATAATCAGCAAAATCACTTTTCATCTGTGCAACTAAAGATGTTGTGGGAACGACTATTAATGCTTTAAAAGTTGGAAGTTTTTGTTGATAATATCTTAAAAGAAGGTATATTATGAAAGATTTGCCAGATGCTGTGGGAGAGAGAAGCAAGCACCTTTCATGATTTATAGCGTATAAAAACGTATCAATCTGATAATCTCTAGCAGTAATGGTTAATGCAAGATTTTTGGCAAATCTCTCATAATCTTCTTTATTATATTTATTTAAACTTTTTGGAAAACTTTTATATTCTATTTCATACTGTCTCTCTTTTGAAAATTTAAGTAAATGATCTAATAATCCAATATATAATTCTTTCGATCTTAAATTGTAAAGTCTAATTTTACCATCCCACATTTTATTTTTATAAGACGGCATAAATCTATAACCAGGAATAAAAAAAGTAAAATATTCACTTATCTCCTGTTCAATACCTGGTTCTGCTTGAACCAACATATATACTTCATTTTTTTTGTCTATTGAAATTTTTTCTATCATTTCTTAACCAGACCTTTGAGGCCACCCAAACATTATCAGGCAATATCCAAACTTCATTAAAATTTTCTCCAACTGCTCTTGCAACATTTCCCCAATTATAATCATGTCCCATAATTAGGCCATTTTCTTTTACTATTGGTTCCCAACATTCTATATCATTTTTAACACTCTCATAACTATGATCTCCATCTATGAAAATAAAATCAATCGATTCTCTATCAAATTGTTTTGAAGCATTAACCGAAGTATCTATGATTATTTTAAGATTTGGAAAATAAAGAGACTCTTGTAACATCTTTCTTCTAATCATATTTAAAGAGTCATCATCATAACTTCTAATGTTAAATTTTCGTACTTCGCCTATCTTTTTTTCATATAAAGTATTTTCTTCTTGCACTTTGTATGGATCAACACCATAAATTTTAATTTTTTCATTGTTTTTTGCTATTTGGAAAATATTTTCGCCTTCTTTAACACCAATTTCAACACCTATTTTCCAATTAAACTGTGTAATAAAAACATTAATTATATCCCATCTTCGCCACTGAACAGGATAAGCAAACTGAACACCATTTTTTATTAAGTCTCTTGGATTTGGTGAATTCATTTTAATAAGTTAGCCCATTTTTTAATGATTTTATCAGGATCAAATTTTTTCATATCAACTGATGTTTTTCTTTTTTCAATATCAACAGTCCAATCATATACATCATCTATAGTTGTATTTTTTCTTATAAACATGTTATTTTTATCTGTTAATATTTCTTCAGCCGCATCTGATTCATATGTTATTACAGGTACTCCTAATTTATTTGCTTCAAGATAAATAAGACCAAAGGTTTCTTGAGGCATTCCTGCTCTAAAAAGACATGCGGCATTTGATAAACTTTTTAAAACTGCTTCATAATTTAATTCTCCCAAGAAATGAATAGGATATCCACTTTTATTAAGATCAGCAATAAAATCTGTAAATATCTTGATATCTTTTTTTTGTCTTTGTGGGGGACAGCAAACATAAAAGGGTCTTTTCATTCCTTTATCATAAAGAGCAACATAAATCGTTAATGCTTCTCTAAATCCTTTTCCAAAAGCACTCATCCAAAAAAGATAATTTGATCTCTTTTCTTTTGGTTTTTGTTTATCCATGTTTTTTGGAATCATATAATGAATAGTTTGATCTCCCTTAACTTTTTTTCCTTTATCATGAACATAATTTTTAAGTGCATCAGATAAAAATAGTCTAGGAACTTCTTCATGACAAGTTGTCCAATTATGTAACCAAATATAAGTTTTATCTCCACTATTAATTTCTAAAGGAGATAGTACTTTAATATGAGGATTATACATAAAATAATTTTTCCAACTATTACCAGCATATGCAATCTGATTACAATGTATTCTTACTCTTGATCTAGCATAATAGTGTCTAAAAACATTTAAATGTTTTACACCATTTGTTATTCGATCACTTCCATCTGTTAGAGAATGAACTAATCCAACATTAAAATTTTCACTAGCAAGTTTTTCCGCAACTGTTATAATCTGTCTTTCAGTTCCGCCTATTGCTCCACCATCAATTTCAAATAATTGAGGTGAAAAGATCAAATAATCATACATTATGCTCCTGAAGTAAATCTTCTCCAATCAATTATATTCTTGATCAAAAAATTTCTATTGACAACTGTTTTTATAATTGATTCTAAATAATTTATTTTTTCTTTTTGATATTCAATTTTTTCTTGCATATCAATCATATCTTTATCTGAATTTAAAAATCTATCTAAATCCAATTTATTTCTAGACTTAAGGTCTAATTCAAATGGTTCCCACTCCAGTCTGTCTAAACTATTTTTATCAAGTTTACCTGTATAATAAAGCCACTTTAATTTAGACAATTCTTTCTTCTTCGACTCATATTTTACGAGTCTTAATTTCTCATCTGAAAAAATTTTAAAATATTTGTTGTGAAGTTCTGGTATTCTTTTTGATTCTGTATCTAATTGTAAATCATCTAGAATACAATCACTGGTCCATAATTCTTGAATATCTTCTAATTTCATTATACCTCATAATTAACGTTCTCCTATAATTCTTTCAACATTATATGTTGCATATGCAAATGTAGCATCTGCGGCAACAACTTCTGCATCAGCAACATCAGAAGACATTTCTATATCAGTTAAATCTACAGGAAATAAGTCTCTAAATATTGCCGAATATTGAACATTTTTATTACTTGTAAGAATTAATAATCTTCCATCAGAATATAATTCTCCCTTAGGATTAAACGTATTAGTTTCTGCAAGTTTTTTATATTGTTCATGAGCATCAGGAGAAGTAAGTCCTTTTATCCAATTATAAATTTCTAACCAATTTTGCAATTCTTCATCTATTATAAATCTAACACGTAGTTCATTATATTGTACTTTATCACCTGCAATAGGAATATCTCTAAGAGGAGTTACTTGTAACCACTGACCTGCTGACAAACCAGGTAAGTTTGTAGATTGACAGAAAAAATTCACGTTTGGAATTTTATCAATCATAAATTTAAAACCCGTGGGTATAAAATAATTTAAATTTTTTGGTTGTCTACTAGATTCTGCCATAGTTCATCTTCCGATACATTTGGTATATTTTCTAATGATTGATCTTGTTTAATAACACGCTTTATTTTTATTCCACTAGATATATTTAGTAAGTATTCAAAACCGTCAATGAATTCTTTCATCATTGTATTCTTAGTTCCTTCATTTGGATATCCATTAGTTCCATCATACATATTATCTCTATCACCGAATATGTCAAATCCTATTAAATATATTTCTTCTTTTGGATAAAAACTATATGCTAATCTAGTTGCTTGTATTCCAGCACTTAATCCCCACCCATCATCTTTCCAAGGTGTTTTTCTTATCAAACTTCCTTCTTTAGCCCATGTGATATAAGTATGATCACCCCAACCATTATAATAAAATTCATATCCTGTCGGTTCGTTTTCATAAATCTTAGAATCGGAAGGAACATCAATGGTCTCTCTAACTTCTCCTGGAAGAGAATTCATATTACTAATAACAACTTGATTGTTTAGGGAATAATCACTATCAAGAATTTCATGAGTACAATGAGGATCTATTGTTAAAAGAAAATCAGGCGCAAAATCACGATACAAAGCATTACATCCGAATGTCCATGCTTTTTCTTTAATTCTGTTCAAATCCATATGTTGTCTAGATTTACCATTTCCAATAACAACTACTGCCACATTATTTCTTCCATAAATTGTTCTGTTGTTATATTATCAATATTTTCAACTTTTGAATTATCATCAATGACTCTTGTTAATCTTATTCCAGGACAAAACTCCTCTTTTAACAAATAAAACAATCCAATTCTTTCGTTTTCCTGTATATCATATTCTTTTACCACTGACACTCCACGGTTACTTATCGTACCATAATTGTTAGTACCATCATAAATATTTTTTCTTTCGCCGAATAAATCAAATCCTATTAAATAAATTTGATGTTCTGAATGAAAATGTTCCCAAGCCAATCTAATACTCATCCATCCAGAATTTACTGGATGTACTCTCTCAAAAGGCATCATATAAATTTTATGCACTTTAGGTATTTTTTCTAATAAATCTGAAAATTTAGATAATGAATACTCAGTTGTCCAAACCTTATTTTCTCTAGTATAACCAGACTTAATTACTTCATCAAGCATATCTGGATCAGTCACAATGAGATTATCAGAAGTAAAATCACGATAAAGGGCATTACTTCCATATATTGTACCGTATTTCTTCAAAAAATGCAAGTCTATTTTCTGTCTTGACTCGCCATTACCTATGCAAAAAATCATTTTTTTGTATAAATTTCATAATCTGTATAGTTAATATTATGTGAATATGAATATACCACATGAACTTTAATATTTTCTTTTATTGTTTCAGCTATTCTATATCTCCACCACTGTTTCGGTTTCAATGTACAATGAGCATTTTCACCATTTGGTAAAGTCTGGTTGGCAGGATACATTGCTATATTTAGATAGGTACATTTATTCGATAATGTAAAAATTTCTTTTAGTGTGTACTGTACTTCGTATTCTGGAACATGTTCTAACACATCTGTACAAATAATACAATCAAAATTACCAGAAGGTAAAAGGCCCCATTTTGGTATTGCGGGATCATAAAGTCCCATCTTCTCAAGTCCCCATGATAAATGAATCTTGTCTTCTATATAATGTTTTGCGTTTCCACATCCATAATCTAATGCGGTTTTTGATTTTGTAGTTTCTATTAATTTTTTTATATTATCTAAATGGAGGGTAAGAGAAACACCAGGATAGGGGGGAAGTTGTTTATATAAATCAATTTTAGAATGCATAATGTCTCCAAAAACAAAAAAGGAGAAGGTTTTACCCTTCTCCTTTATGTATATTAGGTTTTTAGAGAAACTTACATTAAGTTAGCTACTCTTACAAGCCTGTAATACTCATTCAACGATGCGCCAGCATTGTCTGCACTAATGTCCGAATATCCGGAACTGTCAGGTGCTAATGCTCCAGTTGCAAATGGATTTCTTACAAGACCATATCGAGTCTTAAATCCAATTTTTGGCTGGAAGGTGCTTGTGTCAACTGCACGTACCATTTGTAATGGAACGTATGGGCAGTAGAACATACCAGCATCATATGAAGACGATCCTTTGTATCCAACTACAAAGTAATTGACATCATTTGTTACTGCATATGGATCAACATAAACACGATAGCGGCCGTTAAGTACGCCAACAAAAGTGTTTCCTGCATCATCAGGATTAAGATTGTTGCTATCAAGAGCAGGAGCGTAATCAAGAACTCCAGCCATTTGAAGTGCAGAAGCGACATCTGAAGAGGTCATGATCATATTACCTTTTCCTCTACGTGTCTTCTTCGCAATCTCGTTTGCTTCTCTCTCAATCTGGAACATGAGACCTTTAAACTTCTCTACGGACCAGCGACCATTTGAGTCGGTGTCAAGATCAAAGATACCTGTCTGTGTAACGTTAGTTTGGGCACCAACAACAGCTTCTCTGTAAATCTTACGAATAACTTCACGGTTAATTTCTGCAAGAATCTCAGCGGAAAGAATATTGCTGAGTTCTGTTTCTGCATCAAGACCATGAACTGCTTTAAGATCCTGAGCAACTTCCATTGTGTAATCTGCTCTTAAGGCTCTTGTTTTAGCAGTAACAGTAACCTTCTCAATTGAGAAAGCCATGTTATTAGGTGTTGCTACTTCACCTTGAGCAGTTGATAAACCACCTGCTACTAACGTTTGTGAAGCGTTAGCGGAACCGTCAGTATGAATGTGAAGACCAGGAACGTTAGTGTCCTGTGTGGCGGCGGAGGTGTTAGAAGCAAAACTTGTGTCTGCTTCGTTATAAAGGGCCTCTGGGGACTGATTCATTGTGACATATCTTGCTCTCATAGCAAAAATAAGACCAGTAGGACCAGTCATTGGTTGCACACCACAAACATCGTATGCAATCAAATTAGGCATTGCTCTCCTGACCAGAGAAATCATAATAGGATCATACTTCGCTACACCACCAACATCTGGGAATGCGCCTGAAGCCTGTCCTGCCTCTGTCAAGAAGTTCTGTGAAGAAAGAACTTGATTGTCTTCCTGCATGGACTTTTCTTGGTTTTCCAGAAGAACAGTTGTTACTGCCTTTCTGTATGGGTCATCTATTTTACCCAACTCTGGATGATCAAGAATAGGAGCCCACTTTTTTTGTAAATTTTCTGAAAGATACATGTGTAAATCTCCTTAGTTGTTAATATTGGTTCTAGAAATGGCACTTGCATATTGTCTAATTGACTCAGGTGCATCTGCCATTGCATCGTCTGAAGAATTTTCCTCATTAGGTTCCATGTCGTCTTGTGTGTCTTCGCTCAAAACCTGTTTATCTTCAGCGTCTTCTGTACGAAAATACTTGTCCTTGATGATCTGAAGTTTTTCAGTATATGTTTCTTCATTTTCATATTCAATACCTTCTGCCAACTTGATCATTTTTTCTTGATCAACTTCGGTCATTCCTTCTGAAACTGTATACAAAGCATCCATCTTTTTGTACTCTTTGAGTTCTTTAGATGAATCAATGTTTTTTTGTATCTCAGAATTTAATGATCCTTCAAGGTCTTCAACTTTAGCGAACAGATCATCTACAAGATCAACCTTTTCGTCTGGAATATCGACATAATGTTCGACAAACAGATTTTTAAGACCGACCATGAAATCTTCAACAATTTCTGAACGAATACCCTTATCAACTGCAAGTTCATTTTCTTGCATCCATTCTTTAACAACATAATTCATGAAATCATCTACCTTTTCAATCATAACAGTACGATTGTTTTCAATGGCTTCTTGAAGTTCTGTTTTGTATTGTTCATCAAGTTTGTCTATTCTTGTGGAAATTTCATCATTTACTCTGGCAAAAACTGCGGCTTCAAATATAGTGGCCGCTTTTTCTTTAAATTCGTCTGAAAGCTCTTCACCTTCAATAAGTGCTTGAACATCACCCTCTAAACTGAATTCTTCTCTAGCAACTACTTCTTTTGTTTCTTTAGTTTCAGAAACAATTTCATTGCCTTCTTCATCGAATTCTGCATCATCAACTTCGTTAAGTGCGCCGAGAATTTCAGCAACTTCTTCTTTGCTCATCTCATCTAACTTATCGTAAATTGATTTAATAAGTGACATTTTTGATGCACTTTCAGAAACTTTTCCTTTATCTGCAGGACGTTTCTTAGCAGATGGTACCCCTTTGGTAAAATCTGGTTTGGGTCCATCGGGAACCTCGTTGTTCACACCCGTTTCTTTTGCTTTTTCGGGAGCTTGCTTCATAGGCTCTTTATTTTTTCCGGCACCTGGAAATGAAGCCTCATCTACTTGAGCATCTTCATTTTCTTCTTTAGCATTATCTTCAAGAGTTTCCTCTTTCACTTCTTCTTTTTGCTCCAGGGCTTCATTTTTTTCTTCTGACATGTGATAACTCCTTAATTTTGTGAGAATTTTGTCTCTTGTCTCATGTTTATATTTATACAATTATAGGTTTGAAAGAAAACTATTGAAGGCTTTTATTTTTGCATTCTCCAGTTTTTTATAAGATGCTCCCGTAATTTCTTTTTTAATAGCAGAAAGTACTTTTTCTTTAAGAATACCCGATTCCCAAACCCATTCTTTCCCTTCCATGACACCCTGAACAAAAGCCTCAGGAGCAGAAGGATCAGCAACTATGTCAGCGGCAGTTGCTAAATAAAAATCATCTTTTACATATTTCACTCCACCCTTTTCTTCTAAAGAACCCATTCCTCTAGAAGAAACACCCAATTGTGCGCCATTTGAAATAAGATTTTGCACAATTTTGCCATAAGGGGTATCGATAATTTTCGCTTTGCCGACAACATTATTACCGTCTTCTTTCAATTCGGTAATCATATGAGATACCCGTTCTAAATTTATACCAGGCCCATCTGGATGACCAAGTTCTCCAAATGCTCTATTTTTTCCAACGTAACTTTCATTATATCTCTGAATTTCTTTCATAAGAATATCTCTGGGATAAATTCTTCCATTCTTATTTTTCACTTCTGCCATCATAAAGGGCCCTTGAATATATAGAGATTTTTTCCCGTCTTTTTCTTCTGTAAAACACTCTATATTCTCGTTAACTTCTGTAATTAATTGCATGACTTAACCTTTTTGTCCTGGTGTTGGTGTCTTTCCTTTGTTTCTTTTACGTTGTAATTCTTGTTGTCTTTTGACTTTCACTAATCTCTTGGCCATTTTTTTAATTTTTGGTAAAAATTTCTCTAATCTTGTCGCAAGCATCATTTTTTGAGAAGGAGACATTTTTGTAAGGCTTTGTCCTTTAGCAATTCTACTTCTCATTATATTTCTAGCACTTCTCCGAGCCCGTTTTTGTAATACTTCTGGACTCGCCATTCTTCTTAATGCTCTTTGTTTTGCTCTTGTCAACAACTTAGACCGTCTTCTAGCCCGCTGTCCCGCTTTCAATCTTTGTTGAAGAGTAAACTTTCTTTCTTCTAGAGGAACATGTTGATATTCTGCTTCGTCTTTAAATTCTCTGAAATCTTTCATCTTTTTACATTCTTATTTAACTTTGTAATTCCTCTAAATAATCCAGACCTCAATGTTTTCTTTCTTTTTAAAGTTATTAATCTCTGTTTTATTTTTCTTTTTCTTAAAGACTGCCTTATTTTCAGATTAGTTTTAGGATTAAATTTCTTTCTTTCTTTTGCAGACATTTTTTTAAGAATCTTCTTACCTGCAACCTTTCTATATCCCTTACCAATTAGACTTCTGCTTTTTCTAAAAATATTTCTAAATGCTTTTCGTCTACCCCCAATAGTTCGAACACGACTAATTTTATGTATTCTTCTCGCCTTGCTCGCCATTATTCATTAGTCCGAATGTGCAATTGCTGTTGCAGATCCTGTAAAAGCTAGGGTCTGCGCCGCTTGTTTATTGACTTTATGTACTCCTGCGGGTAAAGAAATTGTTCCCACGGCGCCACCACCCGACTCTTTCACGGTAATAGTTTGAGTCGATGCCAATGTACACGCAACTGCAGTTGCGGAACCTATGTTACTATCTGCTGGATTCGTTACTGCCGCGGCAAGTATTTTATAAGCCATTACTTACTCTCCTCTGCTTCTAGAAAAAGAAACCATGTTCCAAAAATCTTTCTTACTTTCAAATAATTTTTCAGAAAATTCTTTCTTGTTTTTTTCATTTAATTTTTTATACATTTCATATAGAGCTTTCGCATCATCGGGCTCAACAATTACTTGAATATCATCTTTTAAACTTATTTTATGCGATTTTTGAGCTTTATAAATTTGTTTGAGTAAAGGAATTAAATCATTAATATGATGAATATCTTCGATCATGTCTTCATCATCATATTCATATTCTTCATATGGATTATCTTCCGAACCATGTTCCATTTCATAATCAAGATAATATTTTACAGAACTTAAATTAGAACACGCTTTTGAAATTTTATCTTGAA
>Ga0315334_10001105_pt1 | contig 16538 bp, 35 predicted proteins | sample M150034915metaG_FD_205555 | JGI IMG/M metagenome (GOLD analysis project Ga0315334, IMG submission 205555) | Ammonia-oxidizing marine archaeal communities from Monterey Bay, California, United States - M1 500m 34915 | ecosystem: Environmental > Aquatic > Marine > Intertidal zone | place: USA... | reverse complement strand
AGAAGTGCCCACAGAGGGGTGTCTTCCCAACTGCCCTTCGTCAGGTCCATGGACCTTCTCTATATTGTCGTATCTTTAGTTAAACTAAACCACGATATAGTTTTTTGTTCAGATCGTTTCCGTAGTTGGGCCTAACGTAGACTACGATGCAACGTAGTTGCGAGTAGCAACGGAAACGGAGTTGATGTTGTGTTAATAAGGAGTTATGTGTTAGTGCCGACCGATTAAGATGAGCAACAGTTCAACTGAATATCCACCACAATGGAAATAGTATAAACGCTGTAAAGAATAATGCTTGATAGATAAACCACAATACCCACAGTGTAGGAGTCATTATTGTAGTGTTTTCCTTAAACAGTTGTTTGAATATGCTTAACATTATCCTACTATGAGTTGATTCATTTTGTAACAGTTAACGTAGTTTTTCCACGTAGTAGTTGAGAGTTCCTTTACATTTAAAGCATTGCATAGTTTAGTGTACTCACGTTCCTTATACATAAGTATCATACCAATATCAATAAACTCTAAACGCACATCTGGGAACTTTAGTGTGAAGTCTTTGTATACATTTCCATGCTTAGTGCCGATATCAAACACATAATCATTTAACATTCTATATTGTTTATTAAACTCATACGTAGCAACTCTAACATCGAATCCTTTTAAGTGTTTCCAACCCTTTATCATTTCATTTAGGAAGTGTTTGTTTACGTAAGGTATAATGATTGTACTTACTTCAGATTGTGTAACTCTATGCGTATCCCAATCTAATTCATGATTGATAGGGTCGAGTAAGGCATGAGTGTTGGGGTTAGTTTTGAATACCATTTTAGTAATGTTCTTTTTATCCTTGGCATAATGAATTTTATTGTTCATAATAGTATCTAGGATATGCTTGAATTCTAAGAAAGTTTGGGTGTTAATGCTCCAGGTTATGGAGTGGTAGTTGGCCTGGTCCCTAGGAAAACCTGGATGCTTATTAATAAACTTGATTAGGAATTCCCCAGCAGTAGCCAAGTGTGAATCGAATTGTACGGAATATATTTCCAAGTGTTTCCTCTTATTATACTATTTAGTTAGTATTAAGCCCGATAAACTTATAGTCTTTACTCTAAGATAGTGAGTTGGAGTGGGGAATGCTTTTTACCCTCCGCACGACTAACGTAAGTGTAAAAACTATGGTAGGAGTCCGAATGAGTTTGGGTTTTTAGTTAAATACCCTGCGAATGAGTGACCCTGGAAAAAAATTTTGCAGATCTTCGATAAGTATCTTTCATTATTATAAACATGTCCAACCTGGCTCGCGAAACCATTAAAATACTACTAAAAGGTTAGTGAGTGGGTTTGAATTATTAGTTAAAGAGAGGACCGTAACCGACTTGTCCTAAAGCGTCTCGTCTGTATTCTGCTACTAGTTTTGCTTTATTCTTAAGTGGTTCTACTTCTAATTGGTCTATGAGATAGTTGTATTCGCTATCGGAATTGTTTGTTAGTTTACCTATATCAATAGGAACTATGGCTGGAGTAAGGTTAGAATGATGTTCTATGCTAGTTTTAGCTCTTTTAAACCCGTCGTCTACAAACTCACTTGAATTTTGTTTAAAAAATGGATTATTAGCTGTTGATTCCATTCCATCAGCAAGTTTTATTTGTAGTATTCTACGATCTATAAACGCTTGTCTAAGTGTTTTATCTACGTACGGCATAAAACGTTTATGTGTATTGTTAGCCGGAATAGGTAAAGGATTTGGTAAAAACCAATTGTGATGTGGAGAAATCTTATATGCAAACGATTTATTATGTTTTTGTGTGAGGCTCTCAAAGGTTTGTTCTTCGTATTCCCAAACTATAGGTGAATTAGGAATAAGCAAGTAGTCACGCTCTATAGGATTGTATTCTAATTCGTGTTCTACACCCAGATGGCGGTTTATAAAACTGGTTAACCAAGTTCCACCCAGCCCTGCAACATATTCTACACTGTAAACATTAAATGTATTCATGTTTGTATTTATAAAACATCTAGTAATGGTTGACACTACTAGTATGTCTATGTTATACTATGCTAGTAATTCGATATTACACAGACACACACAGGAGAACCAATATGGTTTCAAATAAAAATGCTTACGAGATTCGTACTGAAATACTTAGTATGGCTCAAGGCTTTGTGATGCAAAAGTTTGATAATGAAAGAAATAAGTGGGAAAACTCAGCAGATAGACACCCTGATACAGGACAATTACTATCTACAGATGATGCTCCAATATATCCTTCATCTGATGACGTACTACGAGAAGCAGAGAAGTTATATTCTTTTGTTGACAGTAATAAGTAGCATAAAGATAAAACCCGGTGTAAAAAGCCGGGTTTTTAATTGACAAGTAAGACATCTTGTGTTATACTATATGTATAGTTAATGGAACTATAGATGTAATTTATAATAAAACGGAGTATATGATGGCATTAAACAGTTGGACAGAAGTATTAGTTGAAGCAACAAACAAAAAGGATATGACTTATTCATATTCGTTTAAGAATCAACGAGGACAGCCGATATGGGGTACTAAAGTAAGACCTTTACCGGGTGCTAGAAACTTTTTAGTTGGGTTAGACTGTAAAAAGAACATAGATTATGATTATACCGCTGATAAAAAGACAGGGCAATACTGTTATAAGTTTAAAGAACCAGAGAATGCCTTTCTATTTAAGTTGTGGTGGGATAAAGATAGTCCAAAGAATGCCAATTCGCATACATTAATGCACACTTGTCCAGAGTGTGGAAATCAATTTAAGGAATTTTAATATGTTTAAATTAATACTAGTAACACTATTTGCAGTAGCAGTCACAGGTTGTGCGTATGATACGCTAGAAGAACACATGTTTGCAATGCAGAAACACTATTTAAGTGGTGGGGATATAGATGAAGCAGATACTTCTGTACCAGAAATATTACAGCCACCTGTACTAGGCCCAGAAGAAAGTCCAGATGCCGAAGTTACCAACTAAACCATATAAAAAGTATGATGGTGCAAGGATGGGTAATACTGATAAGTTTCTAATAGTTTGTATAGTAGTAGGCGCCGGGTTTTTGCTATTATGGTTAACAATGGTAATGATATTATGATAGATTGGCGTGTAATATGGATTTGGATAAAGGATAGACTAAAATGGTAGTTGGATCGTGGAATACAACAATATCAAGAGAGAATGCACCAATAGGCAACTCAGATAAAAAGTTTGGTTGTGAATGTGGACGCTCACCGATTGGTAAATGCGTAGGTTGGCATAGACTTAGTGACACTGGCTATGTAGATATGTTTGCAAAGTGGCAAAAAGAAAGCCAAGGTTTTAAAACTTTTAAGGAACGAGATGAGTTCTTTAAGAACAATAAAGTACCTAAGAAGAAAACAGAACCATCGTTAGAGGAAGCCTATGATGCAATTGTAATGGGATTGGGTATTCTAAATGGATTTGATAACGAGAATAAAGATAAGGAGAAATAATTATGGGTAATAGAGATAAACAAAAAAGAGAAAAGAAGAAACCTAAGAAGAAAAAGTTATGAAACTGCAACAATTATTGTTAATATCTATCGGTTTGATAATCGTAGCAGTTATGGCTTGGAATTTTTTAACATTTATTTAATGGAGTGAATATTATGAGTATGAATAGTTTAAACAATAAGCCAGCTGATGTAGTACATGCGTGGAAAGAAACTATTAAACTTGCTAAGAAGTTAAAAGAGAAGCAAGACCTTAAAGAACACAACGAAAACAGAGCTACAATTGAGTGTAGTATTTGTGGTTCGGTATTAATTGGTGATGAACCACGAATCGTTACAATTTGTAATGATTGTAAAGATGCAAGACCAGCTCCATTGCCGCCAATGAGCCCATATGAGTAAAAGGAAAGTATATACAAATGACAAAGGCCACAAAACAATTACTATTCCAACAAAAGAATTTGTATGTGCTGGACAATCAGAACCATTTGATCATCCACACGTTTTTTTAACAATGGGTAACAATGATTTTAAACTTTGCCCATATTGCAGTACGAGGTTTGAATATGACAGCGAAACATAAAGATCCATTAGGTTTTAGACAACCGTACCAAGGTATAATTAGAAACCTAATTAACAACATAGATATTTGTAATGAACGTTATGCTAAAGAAGGCGAAGAAGGATATATGTTTGCTAGAGAAAAGTATATAAAAGAATTAACAGAACTTAAGACATGGATTAAGAAAAAAGAAGTGGAACTAGGTTATTATACTAATGAAGAAGTTAATTTAGACTCAACAGTCTTATTTGATTTACACAACATAAACAGGATGGAGTCAGACGACCACGATCCTGGCCAAGAATAATATGATTAATAGTTGTTTAAGTTTAGCACTTGCACTAGGATTCCATCTAGGACTAGAAGGGGATTATAATAATGTGCATCCACATTTAAGATGTGATATTAATAATACAATAGCAGGAGTGTATTATAACAGTGAAGAAGAGATATCTGCATACGTTGGTTATCAATTCAATGCCCCATTTGATTCAACATTAGAAGTAGGTTGGGTAACAGGTTATAGTGGAACTAAGTCACACGGATTAAAAATTGCACCTATGGTGAGATTAACTAAAGGCAATTGGTATCTAGCACCTGCTTATGAAGTAACACCTAATAAGAATTGGGGTGTAACTTTAGGTTATGAGTTTACAATACTAGGAAAAAGGGAGAAATAACAATGGCAAAAGCAAAAGCAAAAACAAAAAGATTGTTTAGGGTAGACACCGGTATTAATGGCGGTGAGTTAGTTGTTGGTACTGTTAATGAGGAGTTTGTTAAACATTTTATTGATAAAGAAGAACATGAGTTAATAGATGCTTTAATGACAGCAGAACATGATCCAGATGAGTATGATGGCCCAGAAATATGTGAAGATTTTTATGCTTGGAATGAATGTGATGATTTAGAACATCTTTATGGTGCATATTCAGACACAGAATGGACATGGATAGAAGTACCAGCAGATGCAAAACCAGGTACACTTGATTCTATGGAAAATGAATACGAAGGTGAAGAGTTTGAACCTATGCATTTATTCGACAGAGAAGCATATCATGAAAAGACTGATGAACGCAAAAAAGACTATGATGTTGTTCCTTGTTTAGCCTATCACACAGGTGAAAAGGGCGGTATGGGTTGTTTCTTTATTGAAACAGATGGTGAAGACTTTGATCCAATGAAGTTTTGCTATTCTACAGTAGAAACTATGGTTGGTGGCATTATTGACCAAGCATGGTATGATAAAAAAGAACTAGACTATGACCAAAATTGGTGCGATACACGTGGCAAGGGCGATTGGGTACGAGTAGGTTGGTTTAACAAAGATTGGCACGATACCCGAGATAAAAGATTAGACGATGAATATCTATGGGAAGGATATGATGAAAACATAGAAGAAGCAAAAGAAGAACGAAAAAAAGTAGATAAAGATTTAGAACATGCTTAATAGGAGATTAAAATGGGCAAAAGAGCAGTACCATTCGTAGAAATAAAAAGAAATGCGAATACCCGTAAAGCAACAGCATCTAAGAAACATATGAGTCACGGTTCATTTAGATGTGTAAGACATCCCAACAGTAAAAGATGTAGAAATGGGAGTACGAAATGATATATGTATACAGACGTGACGTTACCGCAAGGTACGAAGTAAGAGTTGAGGCTAATAGCGAAGAAGAAGCCAATACTAAACTAGCAGAAGGCAACGTAGTATCAGATGAAGAAGTGAAATGGGATTGTTATAATGAAGAACTTGAATGTGTTGAAGATAACGAACCAGCATCTCAAATAGATTGTAGCACAACTCGTGAGCGATGAAGAGATACAAAACTTTATTGATTACTTTGGTGATCAGTTACCAGACCCAGAGCATTACCCAATTAGAGTTAAATGGTTAATGAGATGGTATATTTCAATTGTTTTAAGGAATAAATATGAACAAGAACGAGATAGATAAGAAGAAAATATTAACAGCATTTGAACCTAAAAAGATATGTAGTATTTGCGATAGTCCATATGATGAAGAAGCAGGCGGAATACAAGGACACTTTGGTATAATGCCAGTTACCTTTTGTGAATGGTGTTACAGTAGCATTTACGATATGATTTATCAAGATGTAAAAGAAGAAGTCATAGACCAATATAAAGAATGGCAATTAAATAACCCAGAACCGTGTGGGATGAGCCACAAATGAAGAATTTTACAGTCATTTGGGAAGTTGACTACTATGATGCTGAGAAGGTATTCTTTGTACCAGAAGGAAATACGGCAGAAGATTTAGATGAATTAATGGACGACTTAGGCGAGAATGTAATGGACCACGAACCAGAAGTTGAAACACCAGTTGATTTAGGAGACTTTAACATTGAATGGATTAGGATCTTAGATGAAGATGGCAATGAGGTGTGGAGAGATCAAGATTATGACTTCACTGAGTATTACAAGGATATAGAAGATAATGAATAATAAAGAAAAAACTAAAAGAGAACTAATAGCAAACACAATACTAGCAGGAATTGCAGTTGTTTTAGTTGCCGCTGCGGCACTATACCATTACTTTGAAGCTATACTACGTGACTATTTCTTTAGATGAGTATAATATGGGGTATAAATGTCGGGACACACGACAGCAGTATAACGTCAGTAGTTGACGGTGAAATAGTATTTGCCGCTCACGGCGAACGTAGCAGTAGAATTAAAAACGACAAGTTCTTACCTGAACAAACTATAAGACAGACTTTACGTGCATCTGGAGGAATTCCAGATAGAATAGTATTCTATGAACGTGATATGTGGAAACGTGCTAGGCAACTATGGGCTGGACAATATAAGACAGCATTAACTAAGCCATTAGTAACTAGTTTACTTCCTTTAAGAGATGAAATGGAGTTTAGTGATAAGTTTATTACTTTACTTGATGGACTTCCAACACACAGTACAGCACATCATCATTCACACGCCGCCGCAGGCTATTATACAAGTCCATATAGAGAAGCCGCAGTATTAGTTATAGATAGCATAGGCGAGTGGGAAACACTAACAATATGGAAAGGCGAAGGTACTAAACTAAAACGAGTATTCTCACAAGGATATCCAAACAGCGTAGGTTTATGGTATTCTGCTATGACTCAGCGTATAGGTCTTAAACCCAACGAAGATGAATACATATTAATGGGTTGGGCCGCTTTAGGTGACCCAGACAAGTACAAGAAACGTATATTTGATGATTTCTTTTATCCACTAGACCAAAATAGTCCTAAGATAAGATTTAGACAAAACTTACATCGTGGTTGCAAAGATTGGGCACCTGAATTAAATAGTGTTCAAGATTATGCAGATCTTGCCGCAGGTACACAAGCAGTTTACGAGTATGTATTCAAACATCTAGTAAAACAAACAAAAAGATTAGTAGATAGCGATAACTTAGTTGTTATGGGTGGATGTGCATTAAATTGTGTTGCAAATAGTATTGCTTATGAAATGTATAACGGTAATGTTTGGATAATGCCTAACCCAGGAGATGCAGGCAGTAGTTTAGGTGCAGTGTTAGGACTTCAACGAGAGTTTATAAATTGGGAAGGACCTTACTTAGGTTACAATATTCCAGGAGCCTATCCAGTTAACAACGCCGTCAAAGAATTAAAAGTAACAGGAATTGTTGGTATTGCAAATGGTAAAGCAGAGTTTGGACCAAGAGCATTAGGAAACCGTAGTCTATTAGCAGACCCACGTGGCGTTGATGTTAAAGATAAGGTAAATACTGTTAAGCGAAGACAAGAATTCAGACCATTTGCACCAGTTATACTTGAAGAACATGCAAACGAATACTTTGATGGACCAACAGGACCATATATGCAATACACAAGCAAGTGTAAAGATCCAGAACAGTTTCCAGCTATTGCACATCTAGACAATACAAGTAGAGTACAAACTGTAAACAAAAAACAACATCTTGGATTATATAATTTGCTTACTGAGTGGCAAAAAGAAACAGGTTGTCCTATGTTACTGAATACAAGTCTAAATATTAAAGGCGAACCGATGGTAGATACAGAAGAAGATGCAACACGTTGGCAAAAAGAATACGGAGTTACCGTATTAACTAAGGAGCAGTCATGAAAGTATTAAAAGTTTTAAAAGATGCTGAATTAATACTAGCAGATATAGAAGTTAATCTAGGACGGAATCAAAGACACGCCGTTACATTGTGCGTCAGGCACAACGGCAAGATTATTCCTTTAAACACTCCAGATATGCGACCAGTATTAATGACAGAAGAAAATGCTATACAGGAGTAACACATGATTAAATGGATTAAAAAGAAAATAGTAGAATGGAAATATAAACGTAAAGTAAAGAAGAAGCTCAAGGATCTAGCCAAGAAAGATCCATTTATATACGATTAAGTAGATAGAAGCAGTTAGAAGCATTTAGAAGGAGATAAAATGGCAGATAATACATTAGATATACAACAAAGTGTTGGAGATGTCGCAGGCGACTTCACAAAAAGTATTACTATTGAAGCACCAGAAACATCAACAACTGGAGATATAGCCGCAACAATTGAGTTTATTGAGAAGATTTATAATTACCTACCCGAATTAGCATTTGCAACATTGTATGGACTGGCAGTCTATGCCGCGGTGCTTTGGATACGCAGATTAATAAAAAAATAAATGGCTAATAAAATATTACAAATCATAAAAGTTGATGCACAACTAATGGAAGAGGTTAAGTCCTCATTTAATGATTTGCCTGAAACAGACCATGATGATGGACATTATAGACTTAGAAAATACTTAAGAGTTACAATGAAAAAGGAACATTTGAATAACTATCTAATTAAACCCCTCGACGATACTACTTTTAAACAAAGTAAAAAATATAACACGCATCAAGGCGGGAAAGTTCGTAAATTTAAACCTATCGATAGCAAAGTTATTAAATCTAATGCAATGTATGAATTGCTACGTGCATTTTATGACGCATGTGAATTAGATAGTGGGGTCATAATAGATATCCATCAAATAAGAGTTTTATGTCAAGGTGGCGCGACACAAATGGCTCCAGAGGGATGGCATCAAGATGGTTATAATTGTGTCACAATTATAGGAATTGAACGTTGTAATATTATAGGTGGTGAATTAATGGCATCTGATGGTAAAACAAACCCGCCATTTATGGAGGCATCATTAGATTCTGGCACAATGTTAATTGTAAATGATGATTACTTGTGGCATAATGCCAGAACGATTCAACCTATAGATGATAATAAACCTGCATACTTTGATTCATTTATTTTTACAGCAAAACAATAAGGATAAACTAATGAATAAAACAACCAAACGAAATATTAGAAAGTCTAACCAATTGAAACACACTAAAGAGAAACTATACGAAATGAAGCACAAAGTAAGTCATAAAAAAGATAACCTTGTTAAAACTTTAAAGAATTTAATTAAACGACAAAAGAGAAAAAGATTATGAGAACAAAAATTAGAATGCAATCAACAGAGTCAGCACACTTTTATACACGACATAAGAATCAACGACTACATCCAGAAAAGATGAAGTTGAATATGTATGACCCGTTTATTCGTAAACACTGTAAGTATACAGAAAAAAAGATTAAGAAGTAGAAAGAAGATATTATATGAGTTTTATTATTTGGCATCTATTGGCAATTTGCTCTGTAATGGCAGTATCATTTGGAATAGGTGTATGGTATAGTAGTTATAGAGCTACAGTTAATAAGCCCGAAGTAAGATGGACTTCAGATAGAGGCGTGGGCATTGAAGATAAATGGTGAACACCCTCTTACATTAGAAGAAAAGATAATGTATCTGGAAGCCGCAATGCGTATGCATTTTGTTGCATACCAGTGGGTAGACGATGGCGTATTAGATTACTTTCAAATGTTACGACGTGGTAATAACACAGAATTTTTACAAAACTTACACACCGTAGCAGAGCTACATGAATACTCGTACACACTAAGAGATAAAATAAATCGAGGAGAACATGATAAAGATACTAGTTAGAAAAGATAATAAATAAGTGCATAATACATTAAAGAAAGGAAATAGAATATGAAAAAATATGAATGCATGATGTGTGGATGGGTATATGATGAAGCACTGGGCGATCCAGACGAAGGTCTTGCACCTGGCACAAAATGGGAAGACATACCAGATGATTGGACATGTCCAGATTGTGGTGCTAGTAAAGAAGACTTTGAAATGGAAGAAGTATCTTAATAGAAAAGAAGAAGAAAAATGCACAAGAATTTCAGAAGAGTATATAATAAAGATGAGCAATTGCCTCATTATGATATTGAAAAGTATAAACTTCGCCCAAAAGAACACGTAAACTATGATTTACCTTACACAGGATATAAAGGTGTAGTATGGACTCCTTTAGATTTACCTTACCTTGACCTTGATTTAAATAAACTTTGGGACCTTTGGGACAGAGTAAACAAAAATGAAGTAAAGGGAGTAGCTAGTCCTTGGTTCGACAACAATCCAGAAGACCTAAACAGTTCAAGACACACAGAGTTTGATAAAACATTACCAGAAGTAAATGATCATGATTATAGAAACTTGATTGTAAATTCAGCAGAAGGCAGTTATCATAGTGCCGACATTAAAGGTGAATGGAAAGAATTTATGTATGACGAATTCCCAGATGTTGTGGAGTGGATGGAAGCTATGCCTTGGGATAATATTCGTTGGGTAGGATTTGTAGGTAGAGATACTCACGGAGTTGGACCTCACTATGACGAGTATCGTCCATTACGTCATTTACTTCTACCACAAGAACCTAGCCAAGTAAGAGTACGTTGGAGCAATGTTACCGACTGGAAAAAAGAACATTTATATTTTACTAATGACCATGGCGAAACTAGATTATATCCTATGTTACCACCTAGCACTAATAGTATGGCGTATGATGGAACCGCATACGAGCACGGTGCAGACGCAGGGTATCACCCAACACAGAGAATACAATTAATGCCAATGGGAACACTAAATGTTCCTAAGTGGCACGAATTACTAGAAAGAAGTATTGAAAAATATAAAGACTATGTAATTACTGAAGATTTTTTTAAATGATAGAACACAAGAAACACGTAATATTTGATGAGATTACATATGACCGACCTCAGTTAGAAACTTTTGTAAAGAAGTTCAACAACTGCATAATAACAAATGCAGAATGGCAAACAAAATTACATGAAAAAGAATTACATAAAGATCAGCACTGGTCACCAGGACCTCAATGCCTAGAAAAAGGTTACAACGTTGTTGATACTACGTTACTAGAAGGAAAATTTCCACTAGAATATCCAGAAATACAAAATCTTAAAGATAAATTTAAAATTGATATTCCAGACGAACATGTATTAATCCATCATTATGGTGTAGGTTTCAGCATCATACCACACACTGATCATAACTGTCGAGCAAGTATAATGTTTCCTATAATGCCTAAAGATGGGGGTGCGGAACTAGTGTTTCACGACATAGATCCACCTTATGAAAAAGCACAAGACTTTAGTGAGTATCAGGATAAAGTAGACTATACTGTTAAGTATAGTACACAACATCCTACAGCCATTAACGCACTAGCACCGCATAGTGTTGTTGAATGTAAAGAACCTCGAATTTATTTAAGATTTATGATATTTAATTATACGTATGACGAGATTAAATCTTTATGCAAAGAAGGGAAATTATTTTGATAATAAAAGACAAAAAACTAGATGCCATTGATCCAATACAAGCAAGTATTTGGTGTGCTGAACATGGATATTTAATGATAGAAAATAGTGGTGCTTCGCCTGAAGAGTATGCAGAGTGGGCATTAGAATTTGGTTATCATGTTAGTCCTGATATTTGGTGTACTGATAGAGAACATAGTGAATATTTTTGGAGAGTTACAAATCAAGAAGTTGACGGAGAAAATAAAGGTTTATTTGCAGATGATGAATTAGATTGGCATAGTAATTTAGTTCCATATTGTGATGCCCAAGAAGTTGTAGGACTATATGCTAAAACTATAACATACCCAACTGAAACATGGATATGTACTAGTATTCCTTATTTCCAAACTCTTAGTAAAGATATGCAAGAGTTTTACAAATCTTTAAGCACGATACTTTGGGACCGGCAAGAAATAACTGAACATAACAAACCTATAAATCAACCTTGGAAACCAGACTGGAAGGGAAATTATACAGAAACAGTAAAGGGTGGTATACTACAGAATAGAGATAGAAGTAAAGTCCAACTATGTACAAATATAGAAGAAGATATAAAAACAAAGTTCGGCGAATGGAGAGGTGCAGTTGATACATATAAGTTAGTACCAGATCACCCACTTGGTATTGGAGGACTATTTTTCCAACCATATGAAATAACTAATTTTGTAAAAGACAATAAGATATGCACCAACAGTAAAGAAATTTACCAAACTATATGGAATGATTGGGTATGCTCTGACAAATATACATATAAACATAAATGGAAACCTGGTGATATTATGCTTATGGACCAAATAACTACAATACATAGACGTCCTGATGTATTAAAAGATAAGCCAAGAGAACTTTTAAGAGCAGCCAATTGGTACAAAGCAAAAGTACGCAACCACTTTAATTATGTGTTGTAGATAATAAATGAACTGGCAAAAACAAATACAACATATGCAAATTGATATTACAAGTTATTGTAATGCAAGGTGTGGTGGATGTGCTAGAAACATAGCCGGTGGAGAAACACAACCCTGGCTAAAACTAAATCACTTTGATAAAGAGCTTTGGTATCGTTTGATAACCCAAGACACAATTGATACCGAAATACGTCAATTAAAATTTAATGGAAATTGGGGTGATGCAGGAATGCATCCCGATTTGCCTGAAATGATTTCTGTATTTGGTAAATGTAATCCAGAAGCATCTGTACAAATATGTACTAATGGTGGAACACACAATGAAGAATGGTGGAGCAACCTTGGCAATGCATTGTCTAGAAATACAAAATATCATGCTGTTGATTTTGCTATTGATGGACTAGAAGACACACATTCAATATATAGACGATCAACAGATTATAATAAAATATTAGCAAATGCAATATCGTTTGCTAAGGCAGGTGGAAAAAGTCGTTGGATAATGACATTGTTTGATTATAATATACATCAAATAGAAGACGCAATCAAAGTAGCAAAAAAGAATAATTTTGCGTCAATTAAATTTAGATACAGTCATACAAAAAATGCATTAGTTGAAACACTAACAGAAGAATATAGATTAGACACTGATAAAGCAGATAAAACACCATTGCCAGAAACAGTATACTTTAATAAGTCAGTAATATTTCCTGAAATTGTTAAACAAGAAGTTGAAAGTAAATGTCCATGGTATAGAAATGAAAGAATACAAATTGGACCGTGGGGCAATGTATGGCCATGTTGTCATGTTGCTGATATAATAGAAGGAATAAATGAAGTTGATCAAAGAGAACAATTATTAAAAGAGATGCCTGAACAAGACTGGAACAATTTAGCAAATCATTCATTAAATGACATACTTAGTCATAAATGGTTCAATAGTACATTAAATAGTGCTGTAAAGCACGGTAAGTATGCTGTATGTATAAATAATTGTGGAATAACAGCTGATAATAGTTGACAACGAACAAAGAATGTAATATAATATAAAAGAATTTGCAACGATTTGCAAAGTAAGGAGATATAAATGGGATATTTTATACTCGGGATTCTAATAGGATGGCTTGTACCTAGACCTAACGTAATAGGAAAAGTAGAAGCAGCTATATGGACTCCAATTAAACAGAGAATGCCAAAGAGCTTAACAAAGCACTTTGGTTAAGACAAGGAAAGAAATGACTACAGGTAAAATAAAATGGTTTAATCCTAGCAAAGGCTATGGATTTATTGAATCTAGCGATGGTGGTGATGATGTGTTTTTACACATATCAGCATTACAAGAAGCTGGAATTGAGACTATCACAGAAGGTGAAGAAGTCACTTTTGAGATAGGCGACAATAGAGGTAGAAATACTGCTATTAACGTTAAAAAAGTGTAAAGATACACACTTAAACAAAAGGAAATTATTATGAATACTCATGATGAAATCGTAACTAATTACGAAACATACCTTTCTGAGCATCAAAACTTTGAAGGTAAAGGTGTAAAGGCATCAGCCGCTCGTGCAAGAAAGGCACTTGGATTTATTGGAAAACTTTCAAAAGCAAGACGTAAGGAAATCCAAGAAAAGAAAAACAATCTATAAAGGGAACTACTATGTGGAAATCACTAAGTGAGTTACCTACTTTAACTGAAATATTTTTCGGCAAAGGCGTTGATCCAGCCAAGTATAGAGGAGAAAACAAAACTCCTCTATCTAGTAAAGGAAAGGCTAAGGCTAAGACTAAGAAAAAGGCTAGCAAACCTAAAACAGGAGGGAAGTCTATTACGGAGGTGAAAAAGACTGCCCCCAAAAATGGAATGACGCCTGATAAGCCTCGCGGCACAAGAAAAGACTATACTTTAAATAAAAAGTTAAAGAAAAAGTAAGTGAACCGTAAGTAAGATAAATACCATAAAAGGAATACATTATGGCCGCAATTCTGGCATTACTTGCAGGAACATTTTACGGATTAATTATAGGACTTATACCAAGTGCTGGAGCCACAACAGGGCTCGTAGCACTTTTTGGTTTTATAAGTTTCTTTGGTTTCGACCCATACTTGGGCGTAATCTTCTGTATGGCAGTAGTTGCCTCGAGTACAACAGGTGATACTTACGCAGGAATACTATTAGGTATCCCAGGCGCAAATTCAGCCGCGGCTACAATGGTCGATGGATATCCTTTAGCACAACAAGGCAGAGCCACAGAGGCGTTAACTGCCGCAATCACAACAAGCACAATCAATGGATTATTTTGGGGTACATTAACTTTTGCCCTATTGCCACAGTATGTTAAACTTATTATGTACTTTGGCATACCAGAACTATGGGCTTTCATCTTGTTAAGTTTGGCGTGTGTAGGATTTGTCAGTAATAGGTTTTGGTTTAGAAGTATCATAGCAATATGTGTAGGTATCTTTATAGGATTAATAGGCATAGACCCAGAAACAAACATAGACAGATTTACTTTTGGATGGGAATATCTAGAAGATGGCGTACAACTTATGCCTTTTGTTGCTGGACTATTTGCTTTTCCTGAAATAATACAAGGTTGGAGAAGAGGCAACTCAATTGCAACAATAGGTAAAGAAACTCATACTCATCAGACTTGGCTAGGTATTAAAGCAGTTTGGAAATATAAATGGGATGCCTTACGTGGCGGAGCCATTGGAGCATTTGTAGGATTCTTACCAGGTTTAGGTGGTGCTATGGGAGATTGGATGAGTTATGGCGCCACAGTAGCAAGTCATCCTGAAGAAGAATTTGGTAAAGGTAATATAAGAGGTGTTATAGGACCAGAAGGTAGTAACAATGCCCAAAAAGCAACTAGTATGATTCCAACAGTATTGTTTGGAATACCTGGAGCAAGTTTTGCCGCAGTACTATTAGCCTTGTTTGCGTACTTGGGTTTCGAATTAGGAACACAAGAATTAGCAAATGATATAAAGTTCTTTGACAGTTTAACATTTGGATTTATGTGGGCGACAATAATTACTGGCATAGTTTGTGTACTATTCAATAAGCAAATTGCAAAGATAACTTATGTTCCTTACATTTATTACTTTCCATTTTTAGTAGCATTTATTATATGGGCTTGTGTTCAATACACAGGCGGTTGGCAGGATTATGCTATACTAGGTATTACTACTTGTTTAGGATTGTCTTGTAAAAAATACAAGTTTAGTCGACCTGCAATGTTAATGGCATTTATACTTGCTACAAAGATAGAAGCATTAACACTACAAATGACAACAATTTATTCAATAGATAAATTAATGACAAGACCTTTGTTTTTAGTAATAATGAGTTGTGTAATTATGCTGTTAGTATACAGCATAGTCAAAAGAAGTAAATTAGAATATGCTTAATTTAATAAATACTTAATACAACAAGGAAAATAAAATGAAGAAAATTCTAATGGTCCTAGTGTTATCACTAGGAATTGTAACATCAGCACTTGCTGAAACATTTACGTTTGTTGTTCCACAGAAACCAGGTTCTGGTACTACTGTGTGGACAGAAATTGTACTTAAAGAACTGGCTAGGTTTATGCCAGGACACACTCTAAAACTTAGAAACTTTCCAGGTGCTAGAGATATCCCGGCAGTTAATGCCTTTCAAAACGAGTTGAGATTTGACGATACTATTATTATGGTTTCACATGGTGGTAATGGTGTATCATTCTTACAAGAGAATGTAGACTATAACTATGCTGATTGGGAATCAATTGGTATGATGAATCTTAACATTATTGTT
>Ga0315334_10001104_pt1 | contig 16539 bp, 15 predicted proteins | sample M150034915metaG_FD_205555 | JGI IMG/M metagenome (GOLD analysis project Ga0315334, IMG submission 205555) | Ammonia-oxidizing marine archaeal communities from Monterey Bay, California, United States - M1 500m 34915 | ecosystem: Environmental > Aquatic > Marine > Intertidal zone | place: USA... | reverse complement strand
ACGCTCCATTCTCATTGGACTAAAAAAGGTAAATTTTGTTTTTGTTCTTTCAATAGGTTTAACGTTTGGGTTAAATTCATCAGTATCTACTGGTAATGCAGCATTGTTGATTCCATTTTTTGTATACCTTGTTAAAAGTTCAAAGCGCCATAATCCAGCAACATGTACAGCAGCATTTTTGAACGCATTCCAGTAAAATTTTCTTTCAAAAAAATTGCGAGTATGTAACGCATCAGTTCCATTATATGTCATATCCTTGGAATTTTTTTCAAATCGTGGAGCCTCAATGTCACCTCCCAATAAATAAGCAATATAGTTAAGATCAGCAAGATACGCGATTCTTTCGGATGCAGTAGTCAGGCAAATATCATAATTATCTTTAATCTCATTAATTTTTTTTACATGTTCTGATACCTTCCATGTTTTGAACAATTCAACATCATCAGATGCAGTAAAAACACCTGAACCATCCTGAGGATAATTTATTAGGTAAATTTCTGATTTTTTTGCATATTTTCGTATAGTCCTAACTATACTTCCAATATCACCAATGGCAAGTACTTTGATAACCATTTAATTATTTTTGAAAATTCTTTACTAATTATTCTTTTTAATGATTTATACGTTATAAAACAAAAAATATGGATATTATTCTGTCAAATGAATCCAAGAGATTAAAAAGCGATTCATGTATTTTGGAATGATGAAATTGCTTTTTATCTCACCCAGATTTTCTGGAGGAATTGGTGGTCATGCTGCTATGTTGGCAGAGCAATTGATCAAACATGGATTTGAAGTGGAAAAGCTAGAAGTTCCCCATATTCCAATTAAAAATTTAAAAAATCCTAGCTTTGCAGTTTTTAGTAGCATTAGGGGAATATTGAGTAGAGGTGATTTTGATATTGTACATGGTTTTAATATACCATCAGCATATGCAATGAAATTTGCAAAAGGTAAAAAGAAGGTACTAACACTGCATGGAGTTTTTGGTGTTCATGTAAGTATGCTACATTCTAAACCCGTAAGCTCCGTGGCAAAAATAGCAGAATCACAAGTATTAAAATGGCCTGATAAACTTACAACCGATTCGAAGGCAACGCAAAAGGCTTACAAGGAACAGACAGGACTAGATTTTGAAATTTTACCTAGTGCAATAGATCCTAACAAATTTCTTAATATTCCATCGGTGGAGAAAATTGAGAAGCAGGTTGCATTTGTTGGTAGAGAAACTTATGAAAAGGGTATTGACATACTAAAAGCCGCAGAACCTAAAATTAATGGCAAAGTGGTATACTGTACTAATCTTCCTTGGAAGGATGCAATGAAAATAATGAAATCTTCTCAAATACTAGTGGTTCCTTCAAGAAAAGATAGTTTACCAACTTCTATAAAAGAAGCATTTTATTTCAAAGTGCCTGTTGTTGGAACCAACGTTGATGGTATTCCCGAGCTTATACAGGATAATGTGACTGGTTTACTTGTTCCACCTGAAAACCCACAAAAATTAGCAGAAGCTGTGAACTCATTATTGGATGATAAGATGAAAGCTAAAAAACTCTCTGATGCAGGATATGAATTTGTGAAAAATAATCTAACATGGGATATAGTGCTACCAAAATTTATTAAATTTTATGAAAAACTATTAAATTAATTGAAAATTATTTTTATTTATTTCAAATACGATTTTATTATTTTTATAAAGTTTTTCGTGATTAGTTCCCAGTTAAATGTCTCTTCAACAAATTTACGACCATCTTCACCCATTTTTTTCGCTAATTTTTCATCTTCTAGTAGTAGAGAAAATTTATCAATTAATTGTTCAGGGTTACCTTTTTCCACTAAAAATCCAGTTATTCCGTCCACCATCATTTCAGGATTTCCTCCTACATTAGTTGCAACAACAGGTTTTTTCATTAATTGAGCCTCCTTTAGAGATAATGGTGCTAAATCCATCCCAGTTACCAATGCATAAACATCAATTTCACTGAGATATTCTCTTACCTTATTAGGATATTCTAAACTTCCTAACCAATGGAAATTATCATACGCATCTAGTTCGGAAAGTACCCTATCTCGAAGCGGTCCATCCCCTGCCCAGTAAAAATTAACATCTGGCATTTTTTCTAATACTTTTTTCAAAGTTAACATTTCTGAAGTTTTTCCCCACCAATTTGAACGCTGTAATAAGCCAACACATGGATGCTTTAACTTCATTCCTTTTACTTGATACCAACGAGATGCATCTATTCCTTCAAAAAAAACATCAGTTGGTTTACCAGGAACATATTCATTTGTAATTTTTTCAAGATATCTACAAATTGGTAAAATTGCAGTTGCACCACTGAAAATTTCTTTACCTATCTTATCCCATTGAAATAATGCAAGTCGTTTGTGTAATGGCTTGTACATAGTTCTTTTGTTCCAATAAAGTTCTGACCAATAATGTCCTCGCAGAAGAACGAAAAGAGGAATTTTTGCTTTTAATGCACCTATTCCAAAATGTCGCTGTCTGTCAACAAGAACCACATCCGGTTTAAATTCATCTATTAATTTTTTGAATTTTTTTGTAGTTTGGAACCAATTTTTTATCTTTCTGCTTGGAAATCCATCATAATAATCAGCATCGAAAACTAATTTGGATTCAACATCCAACTTGTTTAGCGTATCACAAAATTCTTTCAAATGAAAAAAAAACGAACTTGAACCGCCAATTAATAATCTCAAATTTTTCCCCTTAATCATGTTAATATTATTCTTAGTCTATATGAGATAATCGATTAAAACATACTAAACATCTATGAAGTTTTTAGTTGAAATAACTTCAAATAACCAGTCTTCCAATTTTGTTTTTGCTTTCCAATTAAGTAGTTTTTCAATTAATTCCGTGTCAGCTTGAGTAGCCATAACATCGCCTGGTAATTCTGGACCATGTGTAGGTTTTAAAGATAAGCCAGATGCTTCAATACATACATTAGCTAAATCTAAGATGGATATGGAGGAACCTGTTCCAACATTAAGAAATTCATGTTTTATGTTACTATCCATCGCTAAAATATTTGCTTTAACTACATCTTCTATATACACAAAATCTCTAGTTTGTAAGCCATTACCATTAATTTTTAGATCCTTGTTTTGTTGAATTTTTTCTAAAAATAGTTTGATTACTCCAGCATATTCTTTTGATTGCCTCCTTCCAAAAATATTAAAATAACGAAGACCTATTATACGCACACCTATTTCAGAATATTTTTTTGCAAGCAATTCATCCTCAAGTTTTGTCTCAGCATACGGGTTTAGTGGATTTCTATCATCACTTTCCTTAGTTGGTACATGTTCAGGATTTCCATAAACACTTGAGGAACTTGCGTAAACTATTTTGAATCCATATTCCTTTGCTAGTTTTAGTATATTTTCCGTTCCGTTTACATTTACATCAAAATATTCATTCTGCATTTTAAACGATTGTTGAACAGATGCAAGTGCAGCTTCATGAAAAACACCATCGGAATCATTAACTAATCTCTCAAGAAGTTTGTAATCTCTAATATCCCCATTTACAAAATTTACACTGTTACTTACTTTTGACAAGTTTTTTGCCTGGCCAGTATTCAGATTATCTAATACTGTTACGCTATCCCCACGTTCAACAAGATATTCTGTAATATGGCTTCCAACAAAGCCCGCACCGCCTGTTACAAGAATTTTCATAGTTTTTGTCCCAACCCAATCGCAAAATATTTCGCATTCAAATTTTTGTTAGAAATAATTCTTCTACTGTCTATTATGAATTTTCTAGCCATATGTTTAATGGTCTCATTATTGATTTTTTCATATTCCTTCCAACTAGTCATAATGATTGCACAGTTACAATCTTTTACAGCAGCGGAGACAGATTTTTGGTACTCAACTTTATTGTTGAAAATTTTCTTAGCGTTTTTAATGGCTTTTGGATCATGTATTGTTATTTTAGATCCTAGTTTTATTAGTCTGCTTACAAGATCAATACTTACCGAGTCTCGTATGTCGTCTGTTTTAGGTTTAAACGCAACTCCTAAGACAGCAATTCTTTTCCCATAAATTTTTCCAATATTTTGTTTAATCAATTTTATTATATTGTTAATTTGTTGTTTGTTTGTTTTTTCAACAGCGGTAAGCAAAGTAGGATTAATGCCCATTTTAGTTGAAAAGTCTATAATCGCTTTAACATCCTTTGGTAAGCATGAACCACCATATCCAGGTCCCGCATCAAGAAACAGATTACCTATTCGGGGATCTAGTCCAATAGTTCTTGCGACATCATCAATATTAGCATCTGGAATTTCCTCACAAATACTTGCTATTTGATTTATGAAACTAATCTTGGTAGCCAAAAATGAATTATTCGCATATTTGATAATTTCAGATGTTCCATAGTTAGTTAATACTATAGGAACATTATGATGTAAATTGGAATAAAATCTTTTGACTTTTTTTAGGAAGCTGTTATTATTACCACCTAAAACAATAACATGTGGATGTAATGTATCATGAACTGCCATAGTTTCCCTTAAAAATTCTGGATTGGTTACAAGACCGAAATCTTTTCCTACCTTCTTTCCAGATACACGCTGTAAAATTGGTAGTATTGTCTCAAGTGTTGTTCCAGGAATTACAGTACTCTTTATTATTATAATTGGTTTATGCTGAGTTTTAGAAAGTAATTTTCCAATTTTATCTGTTACATTTTTTACCATCGTTAAATCAATCTCCCCATTTCTTTTCTGAGGAGTTCCAACAGTAACAAAGATCAAGTTACATTTTTCTACATCCGAAATACTTGATGATATTTTAAGATCTTTCTTTAGCGATTTTTTAAGAATGGATTGTAATCCTGGTTCATAAAATGGTACTATCCCATTCTTTATTTTTTTTAATTTTTCCTTGTCAATATCCACACCAATAACTGAATGGCCCATAGAAGCTAATACCGAGCCAAAAGATAAACCAACGAACCCTAAACCGATTATTCCAATTTTCATATCCCAACAAACTTACTAGATGTTAAAAATTATGCTATTTTATATGAAGTTTCTAGAGCATGTTTGTAGGTAGCAGCTGTCCCAATATCAATTTCGGTTTCATTTGATTTGATAGGAATAGCAACCACTTTTTCGCCTAGTTCAATCAGATTTTGAATTGCATCAGTTAATTGTAATTCATTATTCTTATCTGGTTTTATGTTTTTAAGGGACTCAAATATTTTTGGTTTGAAAAAATAAATTGGTAATATTCCTAAATCTGATTTAGGGACATTGGGTTTTTCTTCAACTTTTTCAACTAGATAAACTGATGATGAAGTTTTTTTCACTTGTGGCACTCCATATCTTTTAGGATCCTTTATTTTTTTACAAAGAAGTACAGCCGCTATAGAAGGATCATCTTTTGCAGTTTTTATTAATCTTAAAACTGGATGTTTGGAACCACCTATAATGGAAACGTCCCCACCATGAACAATAAAATTATCATTTCCAATATATCTTTCAGCTCGTTTTACAGCATCACCAAATCCTAATGGCTTATTTTGATTTGTCCATATGAGATGTGATTTTTCTAATCTTTTATAGAAATTTGACATCAAAATATTGTTCTTTTTAGATAACTCGCTAAGATAAGTTTCATCTGGTGTGAAATGATCCTCAATCGATCTTTTTTCTCTACCAACTACAAAGCAGTAGTCCCTTATTCCGACACCATATAGCTGTTCAAAAATAAATTGGAGTAAGGGGATAACAATTAGATTGTTGTTGTATATTTTAGAAAAAATAGGCATCATCTCTTTGGGAAGTTCCTTAGTTATAGGAAGAAGTCTCGTACCTTTTCCAGCAGCAGTTATAACTGATTTAATCATAAAAATCAACTTAACTTTATTATTTCTATTTTTAAATTTTAATACTCATTACTCTCGAACAATATTATACTAGTAATGAGAAAAATCAGTAATATTAAAAGTGTAATTTGAGGAATGAATTAGAATTGGTCGTTGACAAATCCATAACTATTCGTCCTAACCCACCTGAAATTTGTAATATTCTTACATTAAGATATAATCCTAATATCAAACCATCCCTGCCAATAAAAACATGGAAGGATTTCCAACCTGCTGACACTGTTATCTCAATTGAACATATTGAAAACTCAATTTTGGATTCGCTTAAACAAAAAATTGAATCTAACAAATTAAAAAAAATTTCTATTGCATTAAGTGGAGGAATTGATTCTACTTTAATTTTAGCAATGTTGAGAAAACTATTTCCAGATATTGAAATTGAAGCTATAACAATAAAATTTGCTGAAAGCGTTGACGAATCGTCTGTGGCCGCAAAAATTGCAGAAAATTTTGGAGCAAATCATCACGTAGTTTATCTTGAAAATTATCTAGAAGAGCTGCCTAAGGCTATAGATATAATTAAAATGCCATTTTGGGACTTGCATTGGTATTATGTGGTAAAAAAATCTCAAACACTGTCTAAATATCTGGCATCCGGTGATGGTGGAGATGAACTATTTGGTGGTTATACATTCAGATACGAGAAATTTCTTTCTCTCACAACGCGGGATTCTACTCCTCAGGAAAAGGTTATGGCATATTTACAATGCCATGAACGTGATAGGGTTCCAGATCAGGAAGATCTTTTTGATGCGAGAGCGCAATTCACATGGAATGGTATCTATAAAACACTGTTACCATATTTTGATAACTCACTACCATCTTTGGACCAGGTTTTTCTGGCTGATTACAACGGAAAACTTCTGTATAATTTTAGTCCAGTCAATACACGAATATTAAATTATTTTGGAGTAGAGGGTATTAGTCCGTTGTTGTCGGATAATATTACTTCGTTCGCCACTAGTATTCCGAATATCCAAAAATATGATCAAAATAAAAATTTAGGCAAATTATCATTGCGAGAATTACTCAAAAGGTACAACGCTATTTCATTTGTTCCAGATCAAAAATTAGGTTTTAATGTTAACACAAAAAATCTTTGGGAATCACATGGAAAAAATCTCTGCACAGAATATCTGCTAGATTCCTCTATTGTTAAGGATGGATGGATTAGTAAAAAATGGATAACGAATTATATCAATCGTGATGATTTGGATGTACGGTATATCAACAAATTTCTAGGATTACTAGCTTTTGAGGTATGGTACAGATTATTCGTGACAAGGGAAATGGATCCAAATACTAGACTGAATTAACATTCAATTCTTATTTTTTGTATTAAGATTTTATTCCATTCATATTGACCTGAGATGTAGGAATAGAATTAAAATGACTTTTTACTCTTAATTTTATTTTATGAAATCCTTCTTCCTCGAACCATTCTTTTACCTCTGTGGGCGTGAAACTAAAATTAACTTCTGGATTAAAGGCATCAAACCAACCGTGAACATCTCCTCCAATAGTTTTAACTTTATTTTCACAAATTTTGATTTTTTCTTCGAACGATAATTTTTCCCATTCCTTATGCTTTTCAATAGAGGTTTCTCCTCTATATCCATCGTATTCGTGATCATATTTTTTATCATACACCATTATGTGTAATAATCCACCTTTCTTCACTTGTGAAGCTACTTTTGAAAAAGCTTCACGCGTATTTTCATTATGATGCAACACTCCCCAGGATAAAACAAAATCATAAACGGGATTTGGTTTAAGATCAAATATACTACCCTTACATGCGTCAGGATTAATTTCCCTACAGCGTTTTATTGCCTCTGGGCTTACATCAAAACTATCTACCTTTTGGGCACCCAATTGTTGTATAGCATAGGTCCATCTTCCCGGACCACATCCTGCGTCTAAACAAATTTTTCCATCAAGACCGTTATCTTTTATTCCAGTTAATTTCTGAAATTCTTCTACTCGTTTTTGAGTAAAATTAAACTTGCCCTTCATTTCGTTAAAGTGTTCTTCTTCCATTACCTTTTTCCATTGTTCATCAAAGTCTGTCATAAGATTTCCCAGTAGAAGATTCTAATGAATTTATTCTATTTTAAACAATTTAATAGTTTATCAGGAAATAATTAAGTACAAAATCATATCAGCTCTTAAAAAGCTAAGATATAATCAAATCAGGAGTGAATAATCATGGAAAAATCAGGCAAAATAGATATGAGTAATATCGATGAAGTAAGAAATTCTTTAGAAACAAAATCCTTGAAGGTTTGTATAGTGGGAATTGGAAGAATTGGTCTTCCAACAGCGTTATCATTTGCCACAGCTGGACTCCAAACTATTGGTGTGGATATTAATGAAAAACTAGTGGATTCAATTAATACAGGAAACTTTCCACTGAAAGATGAACCAGGATATGAGGATATATTCAATAGCGTTGTAAAAAACGGTAACTTTTCAGCGACAACTAATATCAACGAGGCAATTTTAAAATCAGATCTAATTTTATTATCACTACCTACACCTATGGATGAAAATAATATACCGACTTATTCCGCACTTGAATCTGTAGGTAAACAACTAAGCCAAACTCTTCGATCTAATTCTTTAATTGTTGTTGAAAGTACAATTGAACCTGGTTTTATTGAGAACGTAATGATCAAAAGAATAGAGGATGGTAATAGATTACATGTTGGAAAAAATTTTACAATTGGTGTTTGTCCAGAAAATGCAAACCCAGGTGAGATTCTACATGATTTTACAAGTTTACCAAGGCTGGTAGGAGGTATAGATGAACAAACAACAGAAATTATTGCTTTAATCTACAACTTTGTATTTTCAGTTGAGTTAGTCACATTGCCAGATTGTAAAACAGCAAATGCAGTAAAGCTGACTACAAATGTCTTTAGAGATATTAACATAGCCTTTGTTAACGAGCTGTCCCTAATGTTTGAAAAACTAGGAATTGACACGCTGAAAGTATTAGATGCTGCTAAACGAAAGTATAATTTTCAGATTCATTATCCAAGCGCTGGCGTTGGCGGTCCATGTTTGCCAATTAATTCATATCAATTTTTGAATACTGCAAAAAGAATGGGTTCGCAACTAAATATCATAAAGCATAGTAGAGAGATTAATGAAAAAATGCCTGATCATGTAATTAACCTCACTTTAGACGGGTTCAAAAAATGCAATAAATCTATCAAAGATTGCACTATCTTGATTTTAGGTGTGTCTTACAAACCTAATGTAAAGGATATTCAATTAAGCCCAGCTGAAATAATAATAAATAAACTAAAGATATTGGGTGCAAAAATTAAAATTTATGATCCTTACTATAGGGATAATCAGGTCTTCGGAATAAATGTAGAACATAATATTCAAGATGTACTTTCAGAAGTTGATGCATCAATAATAGTAACAGCACATAAGGAATTTCGAGAAATTAATCCCAAAATATTTACCAAAATGAAAAGCCCAATTCTAATAGATTCAAGTGGCATGATTGATGTTTCTTCCGCAAATGATGTTGGTTTAGTTTTTAGAGGACTTGGACGAGCATCTTAATTTTTTTTGTCAGAAGATAGATACGAATTAGATTCTAGAATACTTATGAAATCATTAGCTATTTTGTCCCAAGAAAAATTTTCTCTCACGTAACTAGAACCTTTCTCGCCCATTTCTTTCATTTTTGCCTTATCATTTAGCAAAGCTAAAATTTTATTTATCCAATCATTCGAATCATTTTTTTTGATTAAAAAACATGTCTCACCATCCTTACATGATTCAGATATTCCTCCAACATTTGTTGCCAGAATAGGTTTTTTCATTAAACCAGCTTCCAATAATGTATGTGGCGACATATCCATACCACTAATTAATGCATAAATGTCAATTTCTGAAAAAAATTGCCTCACTTCATCTGGATATTTTAAATGACCTAACCAATGAAAGTTATCAAATTTCTCCAATGCGGGAAGAATCTTATCACGGTATGGTCCATCTCCTACCCAGTAAAAATTAACATCAGGCATTTTTTCCATTACTTTTGGTAAGATAAGCATCTCCTTGGCTTTTTCCCAGATTTCCGCACCCTGTAACAAACCAACACAAGGATGTTTTAATTTAAGCCCTTTTTGATAAAACCAATCAGATTCATCAATTCCCTGGTATAACACATTTACGGCCTTATCTGGACAGTTTTTAGATACAATTTTCTTCAGATATTCACATATTGGTAAAATCAAAAAAGAGTTTCTAAAACATTTCTCTGCAATTTTCTGTTTTGCAATTGCCTCAAGTTCCTTTGTAAGAGATTTATCTAAAGACTGTTTTTTCCAATTGACGTCACTCCAATAATGCGGCAGAATGTTTTCTCCACGTACAAAAATAATTAGCGGAATTTTATATTTCAAGATTTGTGAACTAAAATGACTAGCTCTCTCTGTAAAAACAATGTCCGGTTTGAATTCATTAATTATATTTTCTAATTTCTGTGGTTTTGTTATCCATCGTAGATATTTCTTGTTAAGTTTTGAATCTCCATAAATGTCAAGATCATCAATAATTTTACAAGTAATACCCTTTTTACTAAGAGCATCTGCAAATTGTGAAATGATAAAATGCCTTCTAAAATCGCCTGTTTTAGCAAATGTCTCAGAAATTGCAAATAATAACTTTATCTTCATTTGACGTCACCTGTAATCGTTCTGATATTAAAATATCTCGACATTAAGAGCACTATCCATTTTTATTCATCATTTGGCACTTGTTTTTTACTTGAAAAAAATCTTAATTGCAGGTTTGGGTTCTATAGGTGTAGAAATTGCATCGGCATTTTATCATGACTTTGAAATCACCTGTATAGACCATGGAAGATATTTTGATATTGTAAAACAAAAATTACCAGAAATAAATTTAATTAAATCTGACATACATGAAAAGGGGCTAATTAAAAAATTAGCTAAAGATTCTGATATTATCTATTATTTAGTAGATACAGGCGGTGTTGTTGGCTGTATGAATGATCCAACTAAATTTTATGAAATAAACACAACAAAATTTACAAATTTAGTTAAGGAGTTAAATGGTTTTGACGTCCATTTCTTTCTTCTTTCTTCAGTGTTTGTTTATCCTAATTCACAAAATTGTACTGAAGAAACTGAGCCAAAACCTGAAACGTTATATGGTAAACTAAGACTTAAGCAGGAACAAATTTTAGAAAATAATAATATCAAATCAACAATTTTAAGGGTTTCAAACATTTTTGGCTATGGTAATTTTGTAAAAGTTGGAAACCCAGGCGCAATTGAAAAATTTATTGAGAATCTTTTTTCTGACAAACAAATAACAATACATGCTAACGGAAACCAATTAGTTGATTATTTGTATAAAGATGATCTAATATTTTATCTCAAAAACCTTGTGAGTGAGTCTCCTGGAGAAATTTACAATATCTCCACTGGAAAGTTGCAAAAAATAATTGATATAGCTGAAATTATTTCAAACATAGGAAAAACCCAATATCAAAAAAATATAAAAATTAAAATTTCAAACAAAAGTGAAATTTATCCAAATTCTCCACTTGTAACATCATCTAAAATTATCAAAAAAACACATCATAGCCCTTCACTCAATTTTAACGAAAAAATTCAAAATATGATGAATGCTTACTTACAACATGAAATGTGATTTCGTAATTGGATGTTTTATTGAAGATATAGAAATTCTCCCTATTCTTTATTAATTGATAATATTTGTGTGGATCATGAAGTTATTAGTTACCGGTGGGCTTGGTTTTATAGGAAGCAATTTCATCTTACATGTTTTAAAAAATTATGATGATTATGAGATCATAAATGTTGATGCTGAATTACTTGGTTCAAACCACGAAAATTTAGCTGCAGCAAAAAATGCATCAAATTATGAATATGTGAAGGGCAATATTACTAATAGAAAATTAATGGAGGGTTTGATTTCTAGAAGCGATGCCGTGATAAATTTTGCTGCGGAAAGTCACGTAGACCGAAGCATTGCAAACGCTGAGCCTTTTTTGGTGTCAAATATTCGTGGTACATATACAATTCTTGATATAATTAAGAACCAAAAAAAACGTTTTGTGCATATATCCACAGATGAGGTATTTGGCAGTATTGAAAATGGTTCATCTATAGAAACTTCAAAATTTAATCCTTCAAGCCCCTATGCTGCAACAAAGGCAGCGGCTGAATTATTGGTAAATTCTTATTTTGTAACGTATGGCTGTGATACTGTAATCACTAGATGCACTAATAATTATGGGCCAAGACAACATGTTGAATTTGATATAATACCAAAGGCAATCGCTCTAATCAAACAAAATAAAAAAATTCCAATTTATGGAAATGGTAAAAGTATTAGAGATTGGATATATGTAGATGATCATTGTGAGGCTGTAATGTTAGCTTTACAAAAAGGCAAGGCTGGAGAATCTTATAATATATCCGCATCTAATGAGATTGATGTTCTGACACTTGTAAAAAAACTTCTAACTCTTTTAGGTAAACCGTTAAACAATTTACAATTTGGAGAAAGTCGACCGGGAGAAGATTTAAGATATAGTTTAGATTCTTCAAAAATTCGTAAGGAACTTGGTTGGAGTCACAAAATAAATTCTGATGAAGGCTTCCAAAAAACAATTCAGTGGTATACAGAAAACGAAAACCGTTTGGAAAATTTGTCAAAAAATACTTTGAGTTCCACTCCATGGAAAGATCTTACTTGAAAATACAAGTTTGACTTTTTTTATTCTTGAATTATATGTTAATTTTTATCTTATTGTTCGGTGAATAAAATATGCCTCACAAAGATTTTTTCCAATTTCTTTACCTCTATATTCAGCATGGTTTCTAATAGCATGTTTATCTCGTCCAACAGCTTTTATCTGTGATTTGTATTTGTAAAAAGCAGTAATTTTACGTGTTAGATGTTTTTCTATATCTATGTACAAATTAGGTTGAAAAACTCCAGAAGATGACCATCTGCTATGTTCTGGCACTTCATACGAAATTATCATATCAGCCCTAGGAGTTCTTAATGGTCTTAATGCAGCAAGACATGCTTTGAATACATGAACATGATCTTGATGATGGGAATTAATTGAAGGGATTGCAACAATTGTAGGTTTTATTTTTTCAAGAGAAACTTTACTCTCAATTTCAATTTTAGAAATTAGTTCATGTAGGGGTTTACTGTCCAAATATCTATTATCGTCAGGTGAATCAAAAATAGTATCATATTTGTCAACTTTAAGAAATTTCATGGCGGCAAGCGTTTCCTTTTTTCTAAGCTCCGTGAATTTTTTATTGTTGAATTTTTCAATAGATCCAACATTAAAAATTAATACGAATACCTTTCCACCAGCATTTTTGATTTTTGAAATTAAGCCGCCACAGCCTAGAACTTCATCATCAGCATGAGGAGCTATAACAAGAAGCCTTGTATTTTTAAAATTTATCAATAAAATCTGGCATTTGAAATTGTATATAGTTATTTGGCTTCTTACCTCAGTATTTCTTGAGGCTTTTACGTATTCGTAAATTTCTTATAACTATCAATTAATTTAGTGTGAACAAATCCATTAGTTATTACGATTCCATTTTGATGATTAATCACTTCCGTGTTATATTTTAAATCGTTGCCTAAAACATCTGTAATCTTTCCTCCGGCCTCTTTTAGCAAACAATACGAAGCGCATGTATCCCATTGCTTTATTTTATCTGAAAAAGTAAAATAAATTTCAGCCATACCTGATGCAACATCAACAGCCTTTAACGAACTTCCTTTTTCAGTCAGTTGTAAAGGATGGATAAATTCAAGAAAAGCACGTTCTTTTTCAGATAAATGATGTCTGCTGCACACAACACAACTTTTACTGAGATCTAATACGTTACTTACTGATATTTTTGACCATTTATCATTCCATAACTGATAAGCTCCCTGATTTTGTTGAGCAGCATATAGTATGTTCTGTATAGGATAATAGATTACTCCTAGAATTGGTATCTGATTGCTGACAAGACCAATCATTATTGTGAATTCATCAGTTCTATTGATGAAATCAAGTGTACCATCTAATGGATCAACAACCCAAATAGTTTTTTCTTCTAATCTTTTCTTGTCATCTTTACTTTCCTCTGATAATATAGAATGTTTGGAAGCAGAAATTATTTTATGAATTATTTTATTACTCTCTATATCAGCATCTGTTATTGGTTCATTATTTGCTTTAAACTTGGTTTCAAATCCTTCATTGTATATTTTCGTTACAGCTATTCCAGCTTCTATTACAGCATTTATAGCTAAATTAGTTTCAGGCAACGGATTGATAAATGGTATTTTATTTTTCATTATGATATTAGTTGAATTACTTCTAAATCATCTTAACTTGGATCTTTATCATTTTGTTTTAGTTCAGCTAATCCAATATCATTTGCAAGTAATCATACTTTCTTATATTTCGCAATTTTCATTAAAATTATTTTAAGTTTTTCTAATCTCTTTTTGTAGAAATGTTAAATCTAAATCATTGGAGAAATTACGTTTTTCAGATAAATCCAATACTTTATCATATAATTTTTTTATCTCTTCAATTTCTCCATCAGTTGGGATCTCTTTTTTTGAGAATTTCATCAATAATGAAAGTAATTTCAAACTAAGTCTTAAATTAATTTCTCCATTAACTGTATTGCGTCGCTGATATGGATTACTTTCTATCTGAACATCTATTTCTGATTTGAAGGCTTTAGTTTTTTTATAATGAGCAAATCCTAAGAAAACAAGTGCAGGAACTAAAACAAATACCGACACCAAGATGTATTCTTCAAAAGATGGGAATATCGCCTTTAATGACGGGTAATTTTCAATTGCAAGGAAGTAAGTAACGGTTAAGGTGTTTATTGCTCCTAGAAAAAAAACAAAATAGGTTGACCATCCCATTCTAAAATAAAACCATGAACGAAAAACTAGGTTATCACCCATATACGAACCTACTTTCTCTCATCTATATCAATTTCACTATACAAAATAATTTGTTTGTTTATTGATTAATTTTTTTAAAATCATGTATAATAATTGCAAAATATTTAGGTTAGGACTAAATAAATAAAAGATTACTGGGATAATGTCACGATGTTAATTTTTTCACAGAATTTAGCAAATTATGGATTTCCTATTCCACAGGATGCAATTTTTAGAGTGAATCTTGCATGGATTAACAGTTTAAAAGAATTAGAAGTTGTTTTGGAAAATCAGAGATCACACCAGATATTTCTAGACTTGCCCGCAAATAGAACTAAACCACCAAATAACAAATATGACATTAATGATCTCATTCCAATCATCAAATCTAATTCAAATATAAAATATTTTGCGGTATCAAATATTCACTCTGTTAATGATCTCAAAATATACTTAGATGTTATTCCTAAGCACATAACTATCGTTCCAAAAATTGAGAGTGCAGATGGCGTATCAAATGTTAAACAAATAACAGATTCATTGGGAATCAAGAAAATTTTAATGTTAGATCATGACGATTTGTATTCATCAATTATAAGTTCAAAACAGCCAACTTCAAGATTCTTAGAATGTTTTAATACTTTAGTGGATTATTGCAATAATCATAATGTTACTTTACTACGAACTGTTGGTGTAGTTTTTAGTGATCAAGAGAAAAGAATCACAGATTACGTTGGTTAAAAATCAATATTTAGTGAGGCATAAATATGAATAAATTTGAAATTATATCGAAGAAATATGACTTTAGTTAGTAATATCACTAAATCTCAAAAGCAATATACAGAAAATATGCAGAGTTCAAAAACTAATCTATATTTATTCCAATTCAGTTTTTTATACGGTAACGAGATCTATCTACCATATTCAGTTGGAGCATTATGGGCATATGCACGTACTTTGCCTGAGATTAACAAGCATATAGAAAAAAAGAATTTTGTAATTCTTCGTGAACAACCAACTGATATAGTAGAGCGTTTAGAAAATCCTGGAATAGTTGCATTCTCAACATATGTATGGAATTTTGAAATGTCAGTTGCTGTCGCTCGTCTAATCAAAGAACGTTATCCAAACTGCCTTATCATATTTGGTGGACCTCAAATACCGGATTCGATTCGTTTAGAAGATTTTTTTGAGCGTTATCCGTTTATTGATATAGCTGTTCATGGTGAAGGTGAAATTACTTTTTCAGAGATACTACTTGCGCACATTAACGGAGGGGATTTTAAAACTATTCCAGGATTAACATATCGTGGATTTACAACTGAAATGCGAACTAGAGTACGTGATTTGAATATTTTCCCATCACCATATCTCACAGGAGTCTTTGATGAACTGTTGACTCTTCCTTATCATTATCAGACAGTTTGGGAAACAGATCGTGGATGTCCATATGCTTGTACATTCTGTGACTGGGGTTCAATGACAGCCCAAAAAATGTTTCAATTCGATGATAATCGTATCTATAAGGAAATGGAACTTTTTGCAGAAATGAAAATCTCTCATGTGTATATGGGCAATGCTAATTTTGGTATTTTTCCACG
>Ga0315334_10001103_pt1 | contig 16541 bp, 19 predicted proteins | sample M150034915metaG_FD_205555 | JGI IMG/M metagenome (GOLD analysis project Ga0315334, IMG submission 205555) | Ammonia-oxidizing marine archaeal communities from Monterey Bay, California, United States - M1 500m 34915 | ecosystem: Environmental > Aquatic > Marine > Intertidal zone | place: USA... | reverse complement strand
TTTTGGACTGAAATTAAGGAGGACTTTCGTTTTCTGTCAGGGCTGCTACACTGTGTATACCTAATATCCATATAACCCATGATATCCATATAATCATAATATCCTAAGTCAGTTGGCGAAGTGTGCCCTAAAAAAAGAAAAGAACCCTTCGGTATCTGCCTGCATCATTTCGTAATGACCAGCTCTGCTGCGTATACCGTCCAACAACCGTTCGAATGGCTTCTTATTCTGTCCACGCTTCCTCTTGACTCCTTTAGCATACTTGATACGACCTGTTTCCACTGAAAGCCCAGGGCAAAAGGGGTTAATGCAGACCGCACCCCCCTCTTTTTCACAAGAAGATTCAAGGTGTGTGTTGGGAGGCAGGGGTCCCTTGATCATGATGTAGAACAACTTGTCAATCTTGCACCACGCGTCCGTTGCACCTGCGGGCACACCGTATTTGGGACAACGACTACGAGTAAAAACATTAAATTTCCCGTTCATCTTCCGACCATTGAACCCTTTATGGTTGCATCCCTGCCAATTCTCAATAACCTCGCGTCGACCCGAACACCACTTCATCCACGTGCACCTAGGAAAAAAATCAACCATGCTCGAACGACCACCAATCATCGAGTCGTACAGTCGTTTATACTCATGGTCTTGCAATGGGTGATAATTCTTAGAATAATTATTCGGGTCTTTCCAAGAGCTTTGTGTCGTAGTATCAATGTGCATGATCGCTCCACATACAATTACCCAGAACTGGTTGAATATCATCCATTTAGGATGATCTGGTTCATTCCTGGGCCTCGGTATCGCTTCGAAATAATAATTGAGATCTTTCCAACACTCCTTAAATAGTTCGTGTTCACGAATCTTATAACATTTCATCCACCATTCGAGGAATGCTTGGCAATTATTGGTTTTAAAATACTCTTGACGATAGTCGTCGCCACAGTCCAACATTGGAACTGATTGGCAGAACATTGGGTGTCTACCTGTTTTCTTATCCTTCTCAAGCAAAAACAGGTCCAGATAGGATTCATAAGTTCTCTCGTACAGTCGGGCCCACTCCTGAATTGGATCGTTGGTGATAGACATGGTGGTGATGATATGTGAAACAACAGTTGTTTGTTTATATTAAAAAATCAAACCACGCGCATACGCACAGGAACAGGCTCAGCAATACTCTCTGCAGCACGTCTCTTCTTCCATACAATCTTGCGACCAGAACGCTTCTTGAACCTGTTCTTAATGTACGCGTCGGGGTATACGACATCCTGGTGTTCGGCCCAGAACTGTCGAAAATGGTCCTCGTAGAATTCCGGAAGAAATCGCTCTACGTTCGAATATTGGTCACCATCATCAGAGTCGAATAAATGAATGTTGTTGAGGAACTCAAGGATTTTACAGCTTTCAAAGTCGTACCCATCCTCATCGTATTCGTAGAACATATCTTCACCATCAACGCGGGTAAGTTGTTTCACTGATTTGACACGATCAACTGATTGCGTCAAATGAATGGTTCGTAGAACGTCAGGAATGGTGTGTTCTTTACCACTTGACTCGTCAATGTAATCGATAAAGCTCTTTCCACAAATAATTTTGCGAGGCCGAGTAATAGTAGTTGTAGTGTTGAGAACTGCCTCCTTGAACACATCATCGAAGCGACCCCCTAGAAGCTGGTCAATGTAGTGGACATTGACAAAGAACTTCTTTTCATTTGATTTCTGAGATTTCTCAAATATAGGCATGTCGGTGAACTTGTCATCGCGAACACCAAATGAGATGTACTGTTTAGCTTTGATCTTTCGGTTCCCAAGTCGCCAGAGTATCATGTTGATATTGGCTACAGAGTGTTTGGTACGAGTCGCGCATCGACGAGCTTGTGCAGCTATATCCCACATTGTTCCCGTCAATTGAACATAGTTATAGTCTGGTGTACTTCCTCCAAGTGTGTCTTGAACAGTCTTCCATTTTGGTTGTGTTTGCTTTTCGAGGTCACTAAGGTCCTTCTCAACTCCTGCATATCCTGCTGGTGGAGGGTAGCAACAGACACTCCTGGCCAGGTCTTTGACGATAACATCCTCGCCAGACGTATGAAATTGTTCTTCCATCATTTGAACTGCTGCGATTGATATCTCTTCAGTGATAATCAGGAACGGCATGCAATCCATCATCATTGAAATGTCGAACTTTTTCCCATAGTGCCGAGAACTGGGGGTGTGGAATACATGCTCAATTGCATGAAGAATGGTCATGGTCCTGGCCAATTTCTTGACGCGTTCCAGATTACGTGTAAGTGTCATGTCGATGCCCTTCGGTGCCAAGAAATGCTCAATGTCCCTGAGAGTTGAGAGACAGATCGAGTCATCGATATCAGGTAGAACCTTGCACCAAATTAACTTCTCAATGATACAGTAGAGGTATTGCTCAACACAATGAAAGTAGTTCACTTGGTCTCGATATGTGTTGTCGTGCGACTGGTCGCGTTCGTCGAAGAAATGGTCTGCTTTGCGGCCATCGGGGCAGTCGTATTCAGCAATCATCATGACGATGAATCGTTGCATCAGTGCTTCTGGAATCTGTTTGGGTGGCTCGTTGGTACACCCACCAACCACACGAATGGTCTCACTTTCCATGTATTTTGCCGTCCGTTCACCAGTGATTTCATCGCGGTGAAATGCCTTGGTGTGAATGACACTACTGTCTAGTGCATTTTTGAACATGTAATCGCCAGTGTTTGCCATTTGCCCTTTTCCAATACCCAAGAGATGGTCTGGAAATTCATGCATCAGTGTGATTCGGTCATTTTGGTTGTGCGATATCGCGTTGGCCTTTGCAGTCTCGTGCGATACATACTCGACTGTATTCGGGATGGACATGTCCTTGCCGATAATATTGGTTGCGTAGGATTTCCCTGTGTTACCACTACCAGTCAAGACCCAGTTCTGATGAAGGTCAAGTCCACGGCGATAGGCATCGAGCCTTGCGAACGACATGAACATGACAATCATGTGAGATGTTGAACACTTGTACGGGTTCTTCAACCAGTTCATGCGGCGTACAAAGTAGTTGCCAAATATTGAGAGTGTCTTATCAATGGGTCGGCAGTGGTCGATTGGTCGCGAATATGTCAAGAATGGCTTCTGATCATTTAGCGCCTTCTGGGTGTTGAAATCGTGCCAACGGAACATAGCCAGGAGTGGTTCAGATACGTATCGTGCGGAACCCCACAGGTCGGCGAACTCATTGATCTTTTGAGCTCGCCATTGATAGACAGATTTGATTGGGTCTTCAAAGTTATCCATGTTGGCTTCAATGTTCTTCCACTCTTCCATATTTTGAGCTGCCATGCCTTGAAGCTCAGAGACAGTTTCCTCTGAGGCGTTGGTAACAGTCGAAGGTGAAGACGAATTCACTAGGATTGCCCTTCGGTTCATCTTAATAGCGTCCAAGTTGACGTCTGGCCATATTTCTTCATTGAGAGAGCATGTCTTTGGGAATTCCATGTTCAGTATAAATTGAGGTGTGAACAGTTGACTCGGTATCTCACGAATCAAGTGTGGCTTCGGAAATTTGAGTGTACTTTCGCCGTGTGTATTCGTAGTCGAGTAGGATTGACTGTTGGCTTGAATAGCATTGGTTTCTTCGACATCGACCAGTTGGAAAGCATTGTGTAGTCCAAACAAATTGGTGACCGCGTAGTTACACTGGGGGTTCTCGAGATCAAGAAGAGAGATACAGCCACACTTGCGACGGTGGTCATAGATGTCGCAATTGGATGTGTAAATGTGCGGGTTCGTAATTTCCCGATAATCTTCACCCACGCGCATTTCATTTGATTTGCCATTTGATTTACGCAGTCTTTTCTTCTCCTCATCGTTGTCCTTGATCAACTCTACTAACGCCTTGTTGAGGTCTTTGTTGGGACATTGGTTTACAATCCAGATTCGATACCCAACTACACATGTGCCGTTTTTCCCCTTCAATACCTCCACGAACTGACGAGTAATCTGTTTTCGTTCAAGTCCGTGACCATTGTCTATGTCGAAGCACAATTGGCCATCATCGGATGGCGAGTCCATGCCGTATTGTGAGTTGTTGATCAACATGCTGATTGCCGGCATCAGCAGTCTGTACCAAGACGCATCTTGTTCGGGTGTTTGTGAGGTCTTGAATTCTTTAACGCTTGACGCATTCGGATAGAATCGCTGCCTCGATAGATGAATACACAAAAACTGTCGAGGATTGACCCATTCCCCCAAAAAAGGTGCCTCCTGATTTGGGATCGTCCACGTGCCCATTCGCGACATGATTTATAGTTTTTCTTAGGAATATATACTTTCAAGCTTTGGGGTTTTGGATCGTTGGTGACTGGACTGACTTAGGATATTATGATTAATATGGATATCATGGGTTATATGGATATTAGGTATACACAGTGTAGCAGCCCTGACAGAAAACGAAAGTCCTCCTTAATTTCAATCCAAAACACGACTTAGGATATTATGGGTTATATGGATATCATGGGTTATATGGATATTAGGTATACACAGTGTAGTAGCCCTGACAGAAAACGAAAGTCCTCCTTAATTTCAATCCAAAACACGACTTAGGATATTATGATTATATGGATATCATGGGTTATATGGATATTAGGTATACACAGTGTAGCAGCCCTGACAGAAAACGAAAATCCTCCTTAATTTGTCGATGGTTTTTAGCATGTTTTTAGAAAAATCACTTCATCATTCAATAAATTATGCAAAGAATCTATTTTTGTAAGGTCGCTTTGAACTAGTTCGCGCTCTCTGTTTGTGCCCGTGATGAAGCGAAACCTGTCCCGCATTTTGTAGACGCTACAATCGTTGCAGTCAACAAATACGAGGCCAAAATAGGTTTTGCTGCACATTTTCATCGGCACTAAAACATGTGCTTCATCAGTTTCAATCGGTTCGTCGTCAAACTCAAACACAAAGCAATTATCCACTAAATAATAATTCTTTACAGACATTCCAAGGATCGTTCTCTAGAATAATGGTCCTTCAATATCAATGACTGCTGGTGTTTTACGACCACTTTCGTTGATGTCGCGATGTCTATTCAGCTTCAATTGTGCTCGCCTTATTATTTTTGCCAGCTGCGCTGCCTTTGCCTCGTCCTCCTTCTTTTGCTCTTCGGGCTTGACGTCGATCCAATCCTCCTCCTCCTCCTCCTCTTTTTTTTGCTCGTCTGCATTCATGATGATTTGGACAGTTGTTTTGAATAATTATCAGAATGGTTATGAGTCAAACTATATAATTTAGAATGGTTTTTAAAGTGAAGCGAACAATGTCAACTCAACCATTGCGTGAACAACCAATCATATTGTCAGTCCTGATGCATGGAAGCGGGCTACGCCGCAGACGCAGTCCCAAGGTTCCCAAAGAAATGAGTGTCGTTTTTTTTGGCCAACACGAAAAGCAAGGATATTTTGAAAATGCCCACAAAGTTTATAAAAAATACACAGACATTGGTTCCCCAAAAAATAAAGATACAATTCTCGGAATGTTGGCTGGGATGACCTTCAAACAGAAGGACCCAGTGACACAAGAAAAAGAACGTGTGACTCCGATCATTCTAACCCAAAAGGGCAACAAGTATCATGATATTGTATTTGGGTACCATGGTATGCATACAAAAAAAAACCGCAGTACCAAAGAAAAGATAAACGCAGTCCCCCCAGGTAGCACCGGCGAGGGAGCGTTGGAAATGAGTATACCCTACGGCGTCATCGAAGGAATACCAGAGTACCACTATGAGCCTTTTACCGAAGAAAAATTTATGGACACAGAGGCGGTCCTTATGGAGGAAGAGATCCGCGCTTCTGAGCCGGGCGCGGATACATTCGTTGCGAAGCACGCCGCGTTGAAGAAGGTTGGAGGGACGCCGAGCGAGTGGAAGCACTTGTACGAACCATGGTTACGACCGCATCGAGACGATGTGCTTCAAACGTATACTCAGCTAGACCCCTCCGACATCATAAGACATCGAGATGATTTTACGTTGTCTGAACTACTGAGTTTAATCAACATTGCCGAGAGCGGTAGAGTTCGTGAAGGGAAAATAAGAAGGTCGTTTATTATTTTGGTTTACAGTTGTCGTGCGTCTTGTGCGAGTTAGGTATATTTTTTTACAAATTATTCTTTAAACAAAATGCCGAACAGTCAGACTAACACGCGTCGCCTCGCCGCGGCCGACCTCGTGAGTGAAGTTTGTCTGGAAGCGATCTCCAAGCATCGCGTAGGCGCTCCCTGCCGGCAGCAGGAAGAATTGGCGCACGTAGCCCTCGTCCGCGCGTTTGCGCTTGTAGCTCTTGATAGTCAGCGTGCGCGTCTCGCCGAAGTTGAACCCGACGATTGGTTTACCCTTCTCGTGCTTGCCTTCGTTATCGCGATGTGGCGAGATGTAGTCCTTTGGACCGTACTTGATGGCAAGCACAGCGTTGCTGTCCATGTCAGGAAACTGTTCTTTGCAGAACTGCTGCGCTTTGGACACCAGCACCGGCGTCTCGCCGTCGTGTGCTTTCACGGTGATGCCGCTGAACTTGTAGTCCTTGTGGAACATCACTTGCTTGCGGTGCTGGACACACGGCTTGCCGTACAGCTTGAACTTGATGCGCTCCTTTGCTTCGCAAAGCGCGTCGACCTTGTCGACCTCTGCTTGCGTGTGGTCAAATGCTTTTGGCCAAAAGCGTAGGGTTGCGCCCTCTCCAATCGCGTGGTCTGTGTATTTTTGCTCGTCTCTGTTCATCATGGTTTGGACAGTTGTTTTGAATAATTATGAGGAATGGTTTCAAAAATAATCACAGATATCCTAATTCGACCAGGTATCGATGCAGCCCACCGTCATCAGAACAGTGCTTGTCGAGGACGAGCTGCAACTGAATGCGCTCCCAGATGCGTCGCTGCCGTCGCTGCTCGATCTGCCAGTCCTCCACCTCGCGGAGTTGCTTCGTCGTCGGGAGCAAAGGAAAATGTTTGTGGCCCCATGTCATTCTAGAGAAGTCTATAATTGCCGTAATCCACTTGTCGCCACTGACGTAGCGAACCAGAATTTGGTCTCGCCCGCGCCCCCAGAAACAGATTGCGTACCCAAGTGTCCATGAGTTTCGGCGCTGGTATTCGCGCTGAAAGATAGTCACAGGTTGGTTGTTGATACCATCTTTTTGCTCGTACGTGTTCATCGTGTGTTGTGTGGTATGTTTTGAACTATTTATAGAATTATTCAAAGAAATCAGTCTGAGAGGATAGTTGAGGCACAGAGCGCCTCATACTTCGCCTTGACACCGTCCAGCACCTCTTTGTAGCGAATGCGCTCGACAAGCGACCAAGAGGTCTTGTTTTCTTCTTCGTAAGCAGCCATCTTGACGAGCAGGTCGCGTGTGTTCTTCATTGCTTCCATCGGCGAAGGATTCATGTAGTTGGGAATCCCATCCATTTTTTTGCTCGTTGTGGTTTGTGGTGTGTTGTGAGTGGTGATGTGTTTTTGAAATATGATGTGTGGAATAGTTTTATGAAATAATTCTAAGAACAGTTCTACTAACGATATCCAGGCACAAAGAGCGGACGCATCATGATTGGTGTCGGCGGCGACGACGGCGGCGGCGACGGCGGCAACTTCTTCTTCTTCGGCGCTGGCGGCGTCTTATAGGTCGCGTTGAGCTCGTCGAGCTTCGCAGCGCGTAGCTTGTACGTTTCGGCCGACTCGCCAGGTACGACGGCGTAGCAACGCTTGAGCGTGACGGCGTTCGCCACCCCCTTCTCAATCTTGGCTGCGATTGCCTCCGCCATAATCTCATCACGCGGCTCGTACTCCGCGTACAGACAGCCACCGAGATCCATGTGCGCTTCTTGTCCCGGCTGGTCGGTTAAGCAGCCCGGGCAGGTGATTTTTTGCTCGTCAGAGTTCATGTTGAGTTTGATGTGTTGATTTGATTTTATAATTATTTGTGATGATTTTATATGATAATACCATATTTTTCTCCTAAATAATTCAATTATATTGAAATAGAATTGTACCAGTGAAGCGAAGAGAAAGCATAATAACTAACGCCGACACCGTTGTCCAAGCAGGTAGTACGCACGCCGCGAAGAGATAACCAAAGATTATTTCTTGGAGCGTATCGGTCTTAATGATCATTCTTTGTGTTTTGTTTGGTATTATTTGTTATATGTTATGGTTAATCAGTAAACACACTACCACTCCTGGCCTGGACACGCAGCGCTCCAGTCCTGTTCTTCCCACATTTGTGTTTGCATTTGTTTTTGCATTTGCCAAAACAGTAGAAGGAAGTGCCGGGCATATTCATCCTCAAAATTAGCGACGCACGATTCGGCTCGCAACAAGAGGGACGCGCCTCCGTCAAACACGTGCATCCAGGCGTACGCAATCTGGTCAGGAAGCGGCGCATTTTTATCCTTGTTTGCCGACATCGAGCTTTGATAATTTTTGCTCGTTCAGTCTCAAATTGGTCAATAGTGGTGGTTTGGTGATGTTCCCAAGGTCGTCAGGTTGTTAGTTACTGAGATATAGACACCCCCTCTTAGATGAGTTTATTGGTCCTCTACTGTCTTCCTTCATGTAGTGAGTTAGTTGTGTATTTCTTGTATATGTGGAGTTATTTTGACCTGTAACCCTCTCTAACCCTCATTTTGACCGTTTTAGACCTGTTCCACTGTCCTGAGGACCATTTCATCCCATTAAACCCCACATGATTTGATGAATAATTCGATAAATGATTTGTTTATATAATCACAGAAACAGTCCTACGAATGGTCCTCAAACACTCTTCATCGCCACCATCAAGTGCTTCATGTCGGCGATGTGGAGCTGGCCGAAGCGAGCCATCTTCGGCGACGTGCCCTTGCGCTTGAATGACAGGTACGGGGAGAGACACAGCGTGCGTCCCTTGCGGAGAATGAGCGGCGCGGCGTAGAGGTCGTCGATAAGCAATTGGACGAGCCGCGCCGAAGACTGCGCGAAGTGGCCGTCGTCGGCGACCACGTAGACGTAGTTGGCCTGGTTGCTGAGCGTTTTGGACAGGTTCTCGGCGAACGCGTCCATGTCGAACCGCGCGGCGAACACCTCGTTGAGGAGCTTCGACTGCTGCTCCCACCCCTTGCCAGTCTTCAGCGTGGTCTTCGAGTCGAAGAGCCGCTCGACGACGTCGAAGATGAACTCGTCCTGCTCGCCGAGGCAGGATTGGTAGGTCCCCGTGTGCGTGGTGTTGGCACCCTTGAGGGACTGGCGGACCTTCATCGTGCGGGTTCTGTCGCCGCTCTCAAAGGTCATGACCTTCTTCTTCTCGTCGTAGCGCGTCGCTACGCCCGTCTTGAGGCGCTTCGCGCCGAACATCTTCAGCTGCACCTCCTCGAGCACTGCCGAGTCAATAGAGTCGCGGACGTCTACGTTGCTATTGAAGTGGCCGTTGGTCCTCTTCACACCCCTCACTTTTTTTTGCTCGTCTGAACTCATGATGGATTGTGGTGTAGTTGTTGTGGTTAATGGGAGAATCAAATAGTTTTTATGACAATTTGTTTACATTATTCATACAAATTATCCTTGGAATAATCACTCGATCGCGCAGCGCTCGCGCGATCGCCGCGGCAAAACACCCGATTCAAAACAGACCGGCGACGATGCGTCGCTTCGTGCCGTGGTACTTGAAGCGAGGGTTCAGTCGCATGTTCAGCATCTTGCGATCGATGCTGTCCTGGAGGATGTAGGCGAGCAGCCAGTCCTCGGCGAGGAGGGCGACGGCAAGGTCGGACTGCGCGTTCGCCAACCCTCTCTTCATCGCCATCCACTCTTGCTTCATAACTCTGTTCTTGATAACCCTGCCCTTCTTGACCATTTTTTTTGCTCGGCCGAGTTCAAGTGATGTGTGAGGGCGATGTGTGAGGTGATGTGAGAATGTGTCGAATTATTTGTTGAATTATTTATGAATAATCATCAAGAATAATCACTTGAAGTATCCGCGCGGAGTCGCCGTGCGCTTGATCGTGATGACCGTGCCCCTAACCCCAACGACCTCGTACTTGTACTTAGGGCGCAGAACCCCGCAGCGCGCGTACCGCTTGTTCGCGGCGTTCGCGCGGCGCGTGTCGAAGTTGTTGTTGTTAGGGTTGTACTTAGACATTTTTTTGCTCGTCTGAGTTCAAGTGGTGGTGTAGGGTTGTGATTGAGGTGGATGGATGATTCTTAGGATTATTTGTTGAATTATTCATTAAACTATTCAGGGAAAAGTTTACTAGGGTTGACGGGGAGGGGTTTACGAGGTAGGGTTGAGGTCAGGGGGCGTCCACACACAGGAGGGGGAAAAATGAGGAACCACTCACCGTGCCCGGCCGCGAAACCTAATATGGGAGAATAATTTTTGGAATAATCCACATACACTACGCGAATAATTAAAAAAATAGTTTATTGAAACGTTTTCGGCCGAGCACTACGAGCTTTGGGGAGTAGGCGCTCGTTCTAATTCCTTTATTGCTCGCCATGGTCCACCCGGATTGGGATCTTGTATTTCATACACTTGTTCATGAGAATGCACATATGGACCATCTGGAATGAATAGTCGACTACGAACGTTAAGATGTTTTGCTTTACCATCCTCTAATACATAGTTGAATTTGTAAGGTCTAGGCCGAGTCTTTTGTGTAACTAACCATTTATACGCTTGCACTTGTTCAATTCGAGCCCTTACCCAATTACCATTATCACCAGCCAATAACACCGTGCCCATAAATCGGCCGTCTTTGTGCGTTGGTCCAATAGGACGCAATTCCTGCCGGTGAGGATTTTGTCTCGACATCGTGTTTACTAACAGTGAAAAGAAAAGTTTATTTATAGTTAAAAAAAAAATCATTTATTGAACGTTTTCGGCGAGCAATTCTAAGCGTTTTCCTTTTCCATGTTTCCGAAATATTCTTCCCAAGTGGAGGCATCACCAGTATCGGGTTTGTTTTTGTCCACAACCTCTTTTTCTAACGTTGACTCAGATACGTAGTCATCTGACCCTTTTTTGTCCCAATCAACACCATAGTGATATTCGTTACTATTTTCCCGTTCCCATTTGTCGTTCCTAAATGAATAAACCGTGCCGGTTTCTTTGGTGTTTTTATCTTGAACGCGGTCCGTTCTACGAAACATCGGAGACCCTTTGCGTGCACCAATCAACTCCTGCGACGCGACCCGCAATTCCTGCCGGTGAGGATTTTGTCTCGACATCGTTCTTACAATAATTCAAATAAAAATTTATTTTATAGTCAAAAAAATGTTGATTAAACGTTTTTCGGCCGAGCTAGCGGAGCTTGCCGAACATTTTTTTCCGTTTAGGTTTAAAAAATAGGTTTGCTTCCAATGGTCTTGTGTGTTTCATAGCCCTTAGAACTTGATATTTATAGGGTGGTGGTTTCTCTCTCAAGATTACCTTAGATACAAATTTGGTAAGTGCGGTAAAATTGTTTGGACTCATCTTTTCCAACATCTTTCTGTGTCGAACGATACATTCCAATGCATCTCCAAGTTCTTCTTCGGTTGTGATGGCTTTCAGCTCGTCAAGGAACGCTTGCACTTCAAGCTTAAACGCATGTATGGTCCCGATGTCCTCCACCTCTGACAATGCCAGCAACGCTACTTCGCTAATCGCTCTAAGAAGCTGTTTGTGAGGATTGTGCATATTTTTTACAACAATTCACAGACAAATTCTTTTATAGTTGTGGTAGAATAATTCAAAGAAATTTTTATTTTATACAGCACGCACATGAAACCTAACCGCTCCACCACTCAACAAACACGTACTTGTTGTCGTAAGAGGTTGGATCATCACTACCACCACCACACGCGTCCTCGTTCAGGGCCCCGTTGAAGGCGCACGCTATGTATCCACCAAGACACTCCCCGTCCTTCGTACGGAGCTTGTAGCAACCGCGCCTTCCGCCCGGTTGGTGATACCGAAGCAGGTAGCCGATGCAGTTTGAATCATCCGAGCACATTGTAATGCAATCGGTGAATTCCGACAGCCACGAACCAGACACATCCTTAACAAACGTACCGATCGGTGGGGCGGCTACGATGGCGGCGCCGTTCGCTACCGGGGGTAAATTGTATTGCACGCAAACGTCGTTGTACCCAGACGGATGCACGACTCGGTATCCAGGTGGTGTTGGCGTTGGCGCGTTTGTTGGCGCGTTTGTTGGCGCCGTAGTGGGCGCGGTAGGTGGGGGCGTCCCCGTCGATGGAGGAGGCGTCGGCGGCGGGGCACGATCAATATAAGTTGTTGCAAAAACCTGTCCAATGTAGGCGGAGCCCGTTCCGCTGTAGTGGACGGGAGGGTTGTCGATCGCCCCCAATGTCGTCGTCACGAACGGACCAACGTAAAACGAGTGAGGATCGTTACTAGCGTGAAGTAGTTTGGCGGCGTTGACGGCGACGGCGCCGGCTACGGTGGTCGAAATGCCAGCGTCGACAAAGAGCGTTTGCGGGTCGGCGCCTTCTAAGGCGCGCAGGCGGCTCACGAGGGTTGCCGTGGCGGCGTCGTAGGTGGTGGATGTGGAGATTCCATCCTTGGCGTCCTTCTCGCCTTGAAGCCAAAAGAAGGCTTTGATTTGTATCTCCGCATTGGGGTGCAACGACTTAAGAGAATCCAAGGCTTTCCCCCACGCTGTCGCCGTGTGTGTCATGATGTCGTTGGAGTCGTTCTGCATCCACTGCGCCATGGAGGTGCCGCGCTTAGCCCAGTTTAAGTAGTAGCGCGGAGACGCGCTGTGGTCGTTCATGTTGTAGGCGAAGTTCAAGAGCGGCGCGCACCCCCCCTCGTTAACACGATTGCACTTGTTGTATTCGCCGGCTGGGCCTTGTCCGCAGTTGTCAGTTTCCGGAGTGAGCGCTACGAACGCGTCGCCGTTCCATATCTTGGAATTGGTCACAGGGGCCGACGGTTGCAAAGTGGTAATAATGTGGTCGTTGTTCACGGTCACGCCAGCGTCAACAAAACTGGTTCCTAACAAACACTCATTGCCTACCTTGTTATCAATGCCGGCTTGGTTCGATTGCCCGACAAAGACAAAGACTTCGATGGGCGCTGGAGTCGGTGGCAATGTGGCAGATGGTGGCAATGTGGCAGATGGTGGCAACGTGGGGGGTGTTGTTGTGGTTGTTGTTGTTGTTGTTGTGGTTGTGGTTGGTGTTGAACCGGCACCCCCCCCATTGTAATCGATCGCAACTATCCCAACGACGCTCAAGGCAATCACCGCGGCGACAGCAACGGTTACTATTCCAAGGAGAGATCGGTAGTGAGTGCGCGGAGAAACACACTCCTCCCCGACGGGAAGATACAATGACGCGGTTGGTCGCATAGACTGTTTGTGGGGAATATGTTGTTTGTGCATTATTCGTTCTAATAGTTCAAAGAAACATTCATTTTATAGTTGGAGAATTTCATATTTTTTTGCTCCGCGAGGGCAGAGCCCGAATAATTTAGTGAAAAATATTTTAAACGTTGTCGTGGTTGCAGACCAGGTACGCGTCTGAGGACACCATAATCGACTTGTCGTCCTCGTTCGAGTTGAAACTCAGGAACCACCCCTTAGTGGATCCATACTGGAAGTTGCAACCGAAGCCATAGTTGTCATTGTTGGTATTCGTTGCTGAGTGAATGTAGACGCCCCTCACAGATCCTCCTCCGTTTGAATCGTCATTCGAGGCAATACCGTCGTATTTTTCAGAGTAGCTATTGGTGTAGCAGTTAGTGCCTTGATAGGAACATTTTTCAGTAGGGCAAGGCGTTCCTGCATCGCCACCGTATTGATCCAAATCGTATTCTCCGTTTACGCCGTTATGTCCCCACAGTTCAGTATTGTCGTCGTAGTGCCCGATACAATAGATTTGCTTAACATTTGCCAAATAATTATCGTTGCCGCCATATTCAATGTATCCACTGAGTAGTTGCTTTGCTGCTATTAGGCATTCTTCGGCTGTCTGGACGTGGTGCTCCGGTTCCAAACACTCCGACTGGGGGCACAGCTGCGTTGTCTCGTCGCAATCCGCGTTGCCCTCTTCGTCGTTGTCCGAAATAACATAGTACGGGTGCGATGGTTGCAATGCGTGGTTGCATAAACTCACATGCACTAGCTGGTCCCAGTTATCGGGATACACTGCACCTGTTCTAGTATTGAATCTCGCAGTAATCACCGAACTTGATACGACTTCGATTGAACACAATTTCGGACGGCTCGACCATGACCCGACGTCCAACGTTGGGCTCGACAAGGTGTATCCTTCACCGCCAGCGTATTGCTCAACCGCTGCCAGGCAATCTGCTTGTACGCTGATTTTCGTATTAATGCCATTTATGGGGGTACAATACTTAACGTCGTGCTCCAGGTACAAAACATGAAATAGGTCCGTCGGTGGTGCCGTAGTGGGCGAATCCGTCGGTGTCCCGGTCGGATACGTCGTCGGTGGTACCGTCGGTGAACCCGTTGGTGCATCCGTTGGTGCTGCCGTAGTGGGCGAACCAGTCGGATATGTAGTGGGCGCATCCGTCGGATACGTCGTCGGATACGTCGTCGGTTCGTACGTTTGACCGTAAACTGTTGGCGCAACGGTTGTGGGCGAACCTGTTGGTGCGACGGTTGTGGGCGAACCCGTTGTGGGTTCGAGTGTCGGCGTGCCCGTGACCGATGCGACAACGATTGACGTATTTGAACCGGTCTGAGGGGTCGAAACGTCGGGTTCGGGGTCGGATGAAAAAACACCCGAACCCGCCAAAATACCAACAGTACCGAATACAACCACCGCAAGTAGGATCCACACTTTCGAAGACATCCAGGTCACTCCAAATGCAGTCGATGCGCCTATTGTCGGGATTCCATACTCATCACTTCCTACTTTATTGTATCTGTGTAATGTTCGCATTATAATTCATGAATAGTGTTTACAAAAAATTTATATAGTTAGTTACGAGTAGTAGTGGTCTCGCAGCTAGGGTGCAGTAGAGGGTGCATTAGTGTATTCGTGGTTGCAGATCAGAGAGGTGGTCGACTCGTGCTGGTTCGGCGCCACCAGCATCTTCCCCTTGTCGCCCTCGTTTGAGTTGAAAAACACTTGCCAACCCGTATCATAATTAGAAGACGCCCTCAAGTTGAAATTGCACCCGTAGCCAATCCCTACGTGCTCGTCATCCGTTGGTGAGACAATGTAGACGCCTGGCACATTCCCTCCTCCGTTTGAAACGTCACCGTCCCATTTTTTAGAAAAGTCATTTTCGGTCTTGCAGTCGGAGCCCATGTAGGAGCATTTTTTTGCAGTGCAAGGCGTTCCTTTACCGGAACTGTATTGATCCACATTTCCCGACCAGTCATCCACTTCACAAAATGAGCCCAAGGGGCACCCTTTGTTTGCTGAACTATCGAAGACGCCGTACCATCCGATACAATAGATTTGGTAGTGTCTTGCATTATAATTAGTGTCCCCGTTGAATTCAATCTCTCCGCTGAGTAGTTCCATTGCTGCGATTATGCATTCTTCGGCTGACGTGATGTGGTGCTCGGGTTCCAAACACTCGGACTGGGGACACAGCTCCGTCGTCTCGTCGCAATGCTCGTTCCCCATGGAGGTGGTGTCCGCAATAACGTAGTACGGATGCGACTCTTGTTCTTGGTGGTAGCATAGACTTTTGGGGTACGGAACCGCCCCTTCCCATTCAGTGCATACAAACCCTGTGGCTGATCCACATAAGGCGCCGTTGAACGTGTTGTACTTAGCGGTAACCTCAATCACGCCGCCCGATGTTTCTACTTCTTCTATGTAACAGTACTTCGGCCTCAGCGGCTCATAGACGGAAACCGCCGCGGCGGAGGAGGCGGCCGCCATGTCATATCCTGCATTTAACGCGTATTGTTCTGCAGCAGCCTGACAATCATTCTGGCAGTTTTCTGAACACGCGGCGGTCTCGTAGAAACCGATTCTCGTAGGGATTCCGTTTATAATGCTACAGAACTTAACACCCTCCTCCAGGTACAGACCGTGAAATTGGTCCGTGGGACTAGACGTAGGTGAACCCGTTGGAATCTTTGTTGGTGCGCTGGTTGTTGGCGAGCTGGTTGTTGGCGAAGACGTGGGTGCGCTGGTTGTTGGCGAAGACGTGGGTGCGCTGGTCGTTGGCGAAGAAGTGGGAGCGCTGGTCGTCGGCGAAGACGTGGGAGTCTTCGTTGGCGCGCTGGTCGTCGGCGAAGACGTGGGTGCGCTGGTCGTCGGCGAAGACGTGGGTGCGCTGGTCGTCGGCGAAGATGTGGGTGCGCTGGTCGTCGGCGAAGACGTGGGAGTCTTCGTTGGTGCGCTGGTCGTCGGCGAAGACGTGGGTGCGCTGGTCGTCGGCGAAGACTTGGGTGCGCTGGTCGTCGGCGAAGATGTGGGTGCGCTGGTCGTCGGCGAAGACGTGGGTGCGCTGGTCGTCGGCGAAGACGTGGGAGTCTTCGTTGGTGCGCTGGTTGTCGGCGAAGACGTGGGTG
>Ga0315334_10001099_pt1 | contig 16554 bp, 27 predicted proteins | sample M150034915metaG_FD_205555 | JGI IMG/M metagenome (GOLD analysis project Ga0315334, IMG submission 205555) | Ammonia-oxidizing marine archaeal communities from Monterey Bay, California, United States - M1 500m 34915 | ecosystem: Environmental > Aquatic > Marine > Intertidal zone | place: USA... | reverse complement strand
CGGTTCTTACGCAGACTTCTTATAGTAAGTGGGACATGTATGGATGATGGGGAATTCCATAGTCTAATTATTGAAGAATATGAAATAACAATGTATACAAAGGTGAATGAAGATGAGATATGATAACTGTAGATGTGGAAATGATAAGTTTGAATTGAATAGAAAAGGGAAATTAGAATGCAAAAAGTGCGGTCAATGGTGGTATCCTTTCTCTCCTGAAGAGATTAAAGTAGATAAAGCCAAGGGTTTCTATTGGATAATAATAAGCCCTCAATTCATGGAATCAATGAGTGACTATCAACGAATTATTAACCGTAGCACTGATGAGCCCTATCTCCCTGAAATAGGAGATGATGACCTAATAGAGCATTTCAAATGTATTGAGAAATCATACGATGTATGGCCGAAGGTTAGGGTTCCTACTCAAGCGGCTAAGTGGATGGATATGCATATCTACTGGACTTATAGATATAACCCAAAGAGAAGGCGAGTTGAATTGAATATCATAAATATGACTAAACCAGACAGGCTAACCTGCCGCTTCCATAACAAAGTTGAATTCGTGAAGGTGAATTTCAATGAGTGATGCTGTTAAAGCATACCAAGAGTATTCAAAGACTGATTTACTCAGAGCCTACAAAGAATTTCTCCGTCAGAATGAAAGATGGCGAAAGAAGCGAGATGGGTTTAAACATCGTGGTAATGGCTTAGAAAGGCCAAGCATTAATGATGTAGTTCATTCATGGAAAGAATTCTCTTTACTACCAAAGGATGTTATTATTGTTCATACCTACATGGAAGGCTGTGATGCTAAATTTCTAATCTCATTGGTTGAGAGTGGATTCTTCACTATAGATAAGAAAGACATACAACCCTGGAAAACAGAAGGAGTAGACTACAAAGAATGGCTGTGGAAGCATGATAGAGCAAAAGCAATCAAGTGGCATCCTTATCATTGGGGATATACTAGATATGGAGATGGGAAGTTATTCAAGGGTGGAGTAGGCACTGGTCAATTTGACTATAACCACGCTAGGCGAAGAGAGTTTGAATTGGATATATATAATCCTAATAGGCTCTATGGACCTAAATATAGACTATGGTTAGAAACTAAAGATACCGATTGGAGAGAAGAAGAATGAGTAAAAAGTCGAAGAAGCAAAAGCCAAAGAAGAAGGATTGGAGGAAGAAGCGTGAATCAAAGATGTTGCGATAAACTTCTTGCTCAGAAGCGATTTGCTGAATGTTGTCAACAATGCGTTTGTAATTTTGCTGTATCAGGATGGTCAATTGTATGAGTTTCATGAATTATGGTCATCATCGACAATTAACACTTAACATCTACACGGTGGATGATGATAAAGACAAATTTCATACTACTGTTTTAGATGTATATTCAACCTATGAAATTAATCCTTATCAAGATAGATACTATAGGCGAAGACAGGAAATAGAGAATAATGAATTGAATGTCTCACTTAAGAGAAGCAGAGTCAAAGGAGACCCCTTGATTCTATCTCTTAAAAATGAACTACAGAAGTATCTTGGGTGGGGAAGCCGAGGATATAATAATGCTCCAAAAGAATTCAAGGTTGCATTTGTATTAGCCGGTTCAGGAGCAGCATTTCTAATCGAAAAGAAAACTCCCTATTATCATTTGATGGGAATAAGGATGACTAAGAAGAATGTGATGATTGCTTTATCTAGGGCTTTATATCGCTCCTGTTTTGAGGATGATGGATTAGTGCTGATGGATTATCTGTTCAAGATGATTAATTTGCCAGAAAACATTACATATGTCCTAGAGAACAGGACTCCATATTGGTGGGTTAATTTACCGGATAGAGAAAGAGTTGAAGTTAGACTCAACACCAAAATGATAAGTAGTGATGAGTGTGCAATAGAAATATCTGATGGTGTTTGGGCTCCTATTTCAGTCAAAGACTTGGATATATTTGTTAATTACTTTTATCATGGTCATAGTAGGGCTAGGAAGTGGGCGTATATTTCTCCCGCTAAACTATGGAGAAAGTTAATAGGAAGTGTTCCAACGGAGTCACAAAAGACATTGATGATGGAATTTCTAGCACAGAATAGAACACAAGACCTTATTGAAAGTAGGGCAAAACAGTTGATGCATGAATTGACTGTGAAATACGAAGGTAGAATTAAGATGTTTGATTATGGAAATAATAGAATTATGCTAGTTAGAGGGAAGTTATGTGATTGGGTTATTATTGACTCAACATACAAAACCAATGTGCAGAAGGTTAAGACCTATGTATTTATTCATAGTGACCTCTTCAGAAAAGGAGACTATAGTTCACTCAAGAATGAATTTTTGAATGGTCAATTGAGAGGACCAATCTGTATTGATAATATACACGATAACTCTAGTGTCGGAGACCAATATGCCGCAAGGGCATTAGCACTGTTGAATGATGATATTACAGTTAAATTAATCTATACTATTGGAAGGTATCTACCCGACTCTCTTAAAGAGGGTAATGCTGAGTCTAGATTTGAGAACTTCGATTCTCTTCATGAATCAGAGGGATGGGGGATAATAACATGAAGTGTCCTGTATGTAATGCTGGTGAAAACGAGCAAGAATTTGATGATAGACTTGGAGAACAGGTGTGCCTAACTTGTGGCTATGTGCTTGTCTCAAGTCTGTTAGAAGAAACAGTTAGCCCAGTTCGATTAGTGGATAATAGGCTAGTTCAACAACACTCAAAAGATAGAGGATATTTAGGGTCTGAAATATGGGACCAGGCTAATGGGCCAGTCAATAAGAGATTGGTGCGTCGTCTTAGAAAGACTCAAATGTTGTTCAAAGATAGAACTCAGTCAAATATTGGCAGAGGATTAACTGAGTGCAATATGGTTCTTTCTCCGTATCTACCTAATGATTCTCTCAAAGACCAAGTGGCGAAATACTATAGAAAACTCTACAAGGATAGGGTGATATTTCATTATCCCTATCCAATTAGAGCCATTAGTATAGTTCACTATGTTCTGAAGGAAAATGGGATAGAAGTGACCATCTCTGAATTGTGTAAGAAAAATGGAGCGAACAAATTTGAAGTATCAAAATGCTCTAGAAACTTAGCAAAGCATTTAGGTAAGCCTTGGTTATTACATCAAATCAACAGTGCTAATTGGGTGGAAAAAACTGCCGCAGACTTATTAAAAGGAAGGCAACCCAACAGAGAATATGTATTTGATGTTAGGCGTATAACAGAGTATGTGGAACAATATCTGAATGATAGAGATGTAACATTCAAGAAGAGCCATTTAGCGGCGTGTTTTTGGATGGGTTGTGTTCTGCGATTAAGGACAGGGTTTCCTGAATATACTCAAGCCGAGATAGCACATGTTTGTGATACTACTACAGTCTCACTTAGAAAATCACATGATAGGCTTTTGAATATAATGAACCTAAGTAAAGACCAGGAAAAGATGCTATCAGTAGATGAATTTTTAGCAGGTGTAAGATATGAAACATAATATATTAATAATAGGAGTAGGAGGGATAGGAAGTTATTTAGCCCCGTTGTTATCTAAAACAGGACTATACAGTATAACAATAGCCGACCCTGATACATTGGAAGATAAGAACTATTTGACTCAAAATTACTGTCAGCCAAGAGTAATGTGTTCTACATCTAACTTAAAGGCTAAGAATCTAGAGATGACTTATCCTTGCACAAGAAGGGAATATCCGATTCTCACAGATAAACAAGTGGAAGGTTATGATTTGGTTATTTGCTGTGCAGACAATTTAGATGCGAGGCGGTTGGTTTATAGGCAAGGCTTTCAGTCAGATTGTATGACAGAATGGCTAGACCTACGCGCTCAAGGGAGGAATGGTGCTTTGATTAGTTATTTGGCTGACCCGAAGTATTCTGATACCTTTTTAACAGGACCGGAAGGTTCTTTCTCATGTCAGGGAGAGAACTATAATGAAACAAATGACCCAAAAGATTTACATTTTACACATGTTGCAATTGCAGGGATAGGCGCACAATGGGTGCAAAGATGGAATAATGGGGACGAACTAAAAGACAAGATGGTGATTAATATATGATTACGAATAGAAAACAAAAGAAAGAAATGTTGGAGGAACAACTATGAGTGGAAAGTGGACAACTGAAGAGATAAACTGTCTGAAAAAACTAATGAAAGAACGAGATAGACAAGGGAAGAAATTCCCTAATCAATTGATTACTATCTTGTTTAATCAAAGTTTTCCAGATAAACCCGATAGGACTATGAAGGCTGTAGAGGCTAGAAAGTCCAGGATAAACAAAGAGAACGAGACTAAAAAGGAAGTGGTAATTGTGAGTCAGCCAAAAATAACCAAGAAGAAAGAAGGGAGAGGAAGCCCTTCACACGATAAAACTGCGGTTCATGGAGGTATGGGATATACTGTATCAGAAGATAGATACTTAGTAGAACATTGGAGTCCTGATGTGAACAAGCGACAGAAGTTAGCCAAGAAGTTAGGTAGAACTGTTGCTGGTTGTGCAGGAAGATTAAGTAATATCAAGAAGAAGCATCCTGAATACTACTTGATACTTGCTGGTGGTCAATCCGTTCAAACGGTTAATGTCCTTCCTCAAGGCACTAGAAAGGATGAGACTATGTTACAGCGATTAGACTATTGGATAGTTAATAGAAAGGCTATCAAGCAGGCTAAGAGGCAGGCTAAGTTAGAGAGAAAGCGCAAGAAGAAGGAAGCCAAACTCAAGAAGAAGTTGGCTAAACTACGGGGTGATTATTGATGGCGGCATGGACAGAAGAAGAGGTTGACCTTTTACATGCCTGTATGCTTAGGGGCTATGGCCCAACGCAAACATCTAGTGAATTTACTGCGAAGGGTTATTCTAGAACAGTAAAAGCCATAAGTACGAAGAAGGCTAAGGAGATTTCAATAGGGGAAAAGAATTGGAAGATGCCTATAGCAATAGACAATGGAACTGTAAAATTAAAGGATAAACAGGTTGCAGAAGCCTTGAATAAAGAGGCAAACTATGTATTAATGGTTGCAATGTTAATTGGTGCTATGATAATAGGTTGGTGGTTTGTATCATGAAGATAGAGTATGATACCGAAGTGGTTGTTCCTGATTGGAAGAACCAAATCATTAATGAATATAACATGAATCGAGATTGGAATATCCATTTCTATGCTAAAATATGGGAAATGTCTCAGACCGCCTTTGATAAACCAAGGGAGGTTCAAGTGGTGATTGATAAGAATGAGAAGTTATTCATTAGTGTTGGTAACCCAGGCTTTGTATCCTTTGATGGACAAGAAGAGACATTGAAAGGTATGACCATACCCCTAAGAGAATGGATTCATACCCATCCTTTCGGTAGTGCTTACTTTAGTGCGACTGATTTGAAAACAATAAGTATGTGGGAGCCTTTGCTTGAGGCTGCTACGGTTCTTGGCGACAAGGAACTTATGTCCCTTTACTTTAGAGTAGGGGAGAATGGCGAGCATTTCCAAGAATACTCACAATTTGAGTGGGTAGGACAGGAGGAAGAAGAATGATACAAAAGAAAATGATGGTGCTACTTATGGTAGCGAGTATGATGGCTGGTTGTGCGGATGCAATCCCCGACCTGCCTAATAGTGAAGAAGAAGTAGTCACAGAATGGACTACATTTAATGGAGAGTATACAGTATTGGTTGGTGATGTTAACAATTCAACCTATACTGATGTAACAATAGGAACAAACACAACATGGGTGATAGTGAATAGTTTTAACTATACCGCAACACATCTCAGTTTTGAGATTGTGAACAACACGGTGATATTTAACAACTTCACCTGGGAAAACGATGGGTATATCCACCTTGGGCATTCGCCTGATATGGGGCCAATAACTTTGTATTTCCCTGTGTTCCCTTATGATATAACCGTGAACTATACCGTTGAGTATAGACTGGTGAATGGTAGATGAATAGACAAATAAACGTTAAGTTCCCTGCCCCTTTACCTGCTGAAATCCCTTGCCCTGTGTGTAGGGAAGAAGAAGGTAAACGGGGTAATGGGTGCGTAGCCTGTGATTTTACAGGCAAGATAAACATAACGGTTGACGCTAAGATACCAATACAAAGAGCGCACATAATCAAGTATGTTGCTGATAACATGAATCATGTATCTGCTGAATTAACTAAATTGTATGGTTTGGTTCCTGAGGTAGAGACTAAAGAAGTGATTGAAATGGGAAGCGGCCAATATGAGATTGTGCAGATTAGTAGTCTGGGTGGTGCGGTTTGGATAGCAAATAGGCTTGATGAACTCGCACCCCCTAGATATTACTATTCAACAAAAGAATTGAGTAATTTTAAGGATGGATTAGAATATGAGTAAAGGAGTAGAAGATGAGGCAATCATCGCTAGAATACCTAGGGATGCTAGTACAGAATTGATAATCAAAACCTTCACCTATTGGAGAGTGAAGGTTCTAGACATACGATGGCATAATAATGGGAAGCCAACAATAAAAGGAGTAAGGTGTAATATGGATGAAGCGAAGCCCTTACTCAAAGCCTTGCAAAAGGCAGTAGGTGATACAAATGAAAATGAGCAAAAACTTAATGAAGATTGAATTAAAAGATAAAATTCCTCCAGGCACATATGTTGCTACGGAGGTATATGATTTTATGGCTATGGCTATGGAAGCATATTTGGACCAATTGGTATGGAATATATACCAACAATATAGACACTCAGATGATAGAAAGATAAAGGGTAGTCATGTGCAAGGAGCAGTATTCTATATTAATATGATTGACCCAAAGAATATACCTGTATTATCTGAATTGAGAGGTGAAGAAGAATGATATGTTTTAGATGTGAAAAGGATAAGGAACAACTTCTAGCAATAGACAACAAAGAATTGAGTTTCAAGGAGACTGTATGTTTTCCCTGTGTCGTGAAATGTTTGAGAGACTATAAGAAGAGTCAGATAGATGATATAGTGGGTCAAATAATGAAGACTTCGGTGACTAGGAAGGAGGCAAGTAAATGACGCTAGCAAGATTTTCAAGACTATGTGATGTTATAGAGTTTCAGACTCCAACAAATAAGGCGAAGCAAATTTCAGATGCTATGTCTGCCTTTGAGGATAGGGCTACTTTGATTAAAATATTGGCACTAGAAAATCCAGTTAATAGGATAGGAACTAAGAGAGCCAAAGTTTGGGTATCAAATGCATTAGGTATATTTGAGGATGAACTTGATGAATACATATACACTTGGGGAGATATTGGAGAGGGAGTCAAAGAATTAGATTCAGGCAATGAAACTGATTCTGATATTACTCTGCTTCAATTAGATATGCTACTCAATTTAGATTGTGGAAGGCAGAACAGCGAATCATATGTTATCTTTCAGGAGTTCTTGAATAAGATGAGCGCAAGGGAAAAGAAATGGTTTGTTAGATATTGGATTCAGAAGCCTAGGAATGGAGTGAACAACAAGGTTCCTCTCAAGGCCATGAAGCAATACTACAACAATGATAACATTGAGAAATACTATCAATATAATTCAGCAGGGGATATAAGTGCCTGCTTGGAGATTGGAATGGAACCCGAATGTAAATTAGTGCATGGACAGTTTATAACTCCTATGTTGGCTAAGGCTCGTAAAGGCAAAGAAAGACCAACGGACTACATTGTTGATATTAAGTATGATGGTAATAGGTATCAGATTCATAAAGAAGGAGATTCAGTAATTATCTTCAATAGAAAGGGTAAGATTGTAACCGACCAATACTATGATATTGTGGAAATAGTAAAGGGGTTTGAGATTAAAAACATTATCCTTGATACTGAAATATATCCTGTGAATCCTGATGGTTCTCCTGCTGAACATAAACTCTTAGGGAAAAGAGTCCATAAAATCAACAAGGCAGAAGCAGTTAGAGAATGCCCTGTAAAGATGGTAGCATTTGATTGTTTGTCTATTCAAGAGGTTCCGCTTATAGAAAGTAACCTAAGAGATAGACTAACGCATTTGTCTTATATTCCCCATGAATATCAAGCAGAAATTTTTGCTGATGGCACTATTCAATCAGCATATAATATTGCGATTGATAAGGGCTTTGAAGGTGTTATGATTAAAGATGCTACCCTAGCCTATCAACCTGGAAAGAGAAGCAAGGGATGGTTGAAATATAAACCTCCCCGTATCTCTCTTGATGTAGCAATTACATCTGCCAAATATGGTGAGGGTAAAAGGGCGCATGTATATGGCTCCTATGGTCTCTCTGTTAGAGATGAAAATGGTGAATTTGTATCAATTGGTAAGTGTGGAACAGGCTTCTCTGATTGGGATTTACAGTGGTTAACTACTGAATTGAGAAAGAATGTAGACCACTATACAGGAGATGAATATTTCTTCTTGCCTAGGATAGTCCTTGAAGTAACTAGCGATTTGGTATCAACCGATTCAGATGGTAATATAGGATTAAGATTTCCTAGATGCAAACGAATTAGGCATGATAAATATGTGTCTGAAATTGATACATTATCTACTGTGGAGGGAATGATATGATAGGTGACTATAGCATTAGGTTAGAAGATGTGGTAAGAAAACATGGTAAGGTTCAAGTCATAACCTTCATGTTTTATGTAGAACCAGGAGTTAGAGATATGGAGATTCTAAGGCTTGGGTTAGATGGTTATTTTACTGTCCAAGATTTGGACTCAGAAACTATATCTATGATTGAGGACTTGCCTCCTGAAAAAAGGATTGAAGCAATAGCAAGGAAATTCTCACAACATCAATCGCTGTTGATTTACTACATTTCTGCGGAAGAAATAGATGAAGAAACAGGGAGAGCCTTTGATGTGAATAGAGGATGGATGATGCGCTTTATGTTTGTTGATGTTGATTGCGGTGATGGAGAAATATTCCGAAAGGAGATTGCAGATTATCTAAGCACAGGCTTAGGAGAATTAAGAATACAACATCAACTCATAGAAACAAAAGAGGTTGTTATTGATGTTTAATAAAGGGCAATTGGAAGGGATACTTTTATCCCTGGCTAAACCTGAGATTCATACTTCTAGAGCAAACGATACTAACTTAGGTTATAGAGTTAGAGTGAGGGTAAACTTTAGAGGTAATGCAGATTTTCTAAAGGCGCTAAGTAGGACTTTTGAGCAGAAGAAAATCAACCATACCTATAAGGATAAGGAACATAAGAGCCGACCCAGACCAATCCTGTCTATAGGAGGCATAGTAAATCTATGGAAGTTATGTGAGTTAGTTCCTGATACTTTGCCTGATGCAAGAGCCTCTTGGAAAAACTTCAGAGAGATAATTAAAATAATAGATGATGGTGAACATCATACCTTAGAGGGATTAGAGCGAATCTTAGAGTTGAAAGGAGAATTATGATATTACCTGACGCGGAGGACATTCGTATCCTTGAGAATAGCGTGTATGAAACGCTACAAGATGGATGCAAAGAATGTGGCTTCCGTCACATTATCTTCCAAGCCGCTATAAGTGTGGAGAAGGAAGCAAAGGTATTTTTTCTCTCAGTTGAGTGTCCAATGTGTGACGCTGAATATAAAGATATAATGGCTATGGAGCCGATTTCATGATGAATATAACAATAAGTAGACCAATAATAATAGTAGGCAAACCAGGAACAGGCAAGACCACTAAGGCTCTTGCGATTTTAGGGGATGACCCTATTGTTCAGTACGCCGACGAATATAATATAGAGGATATTCTTAGTGTTCCTATAGACAAAGGCATTCTAATAGAAGAGGTGGGAATCAAGCCTAATGTAAAGGCTATTGTTCGCACTCTCCTACAATATAAGGGACAGGTAGTTTTGACTTCTTATAATCAGAAAGATGTGCCAAAGAAAATATATAACCTTTGTAAATTAAAGAGGGCTGGAACCACCAATTACCGTATTAAAACTGTAAACGAATGTATGCAGGGAAGCGTTCCGCCTGAAGATTACGACATTAATATATTCAGTTTGATTCATGACTATTTCAAGAATCCAAACCGAGATGATGTATTAGTTAAACTCAACATGAACAACCCATACGATGAGCAGTTTCTGTCATGGTTGGTATTAAACATGCACCCCAGTAAAGTAGCATACTTAGATGCTAAAGTAAAGAGAAGATGGTCGAAAGATTATTTCCACGAACTTATAGCCTATGCTCATAATGGGAAAATAAATAAGAAGGTAGTGATTCCTTCAGGAAGAACCTATTCAAAGATGCCTACGATATGTAGGAAGGTGGGACTTAAATCCCATGAAGAGTATCTCTTACACCAATTACTTTATGATGATGACTTTGCAAAGTATGTGAAGTCAAGAGTTAATAATGTAGAAAGGAGAACACTCATGTTGGGAGATAGTAGCCCACAAAAGAAAACAAAAAGAACTACAAAAGGATTAAGTGATTATTGATGTTATGGACAGAAAAATATAGACCAAAGACGATTGATGAAATAGTGGGCCAACCAGCCCTTGTTTCCGATGCGAAGCATTGGGGGGAGGGTATGCCGAACCTGCTTCTCTATGGCCCCGCAGGGGTAGGAAAAACAGCATTCGCGGGAGCAGTAGCCAACATGATACTTGGTGACGCGAAGGCTCAGAACTTCTTTGAGATTAACGCTTCAGATGATAGAAGGTTAGAGGTTGTCCGAACAACCATAAAAGATATTGCTTCGTCTGCAAAGGTTGGAGATGTGCCCCATAGAATTATTCTGTTGGATGAAATGGATGGTATGACTCCCGATGCTCAAAATGCGTTGAAGCGTATGATGGAGAGGTATAGTGGTAATGTAAGGTTTATTATAACCTGCAATCATAGACATAAAATCATCTATCCTTTGCAGTCAAGGTGTGCTAATTATCTACTCAAACCATTAAGTAATGAGGATATACTGTGGGTGTTAAAAGATATTCTCAAAAAGGAGCATATTACTTCAATAGATGAAGAAGCCCTAGGAGGGTTTATATATGCTGTCGAGGGTGACTTAAGACGAGCCATTACTGAATTGCAAGCATCAATCAGTAGTAAGACACCATTATCAATACAAATAGAAAGAATGCACGAACCTTATGAGCAATTATTAGATAGCATTCTGGATAAACAATACGAATCAGCCCTCACTCAAATGCACGATTTGATATACCTATCGGTAGATATGAAAACTATTTGTGTATGTTTACATGATGTATTATTGAAGCGACACTTACTAGAAGCACCAGTTAAATTCAAGTTATTAAGAGTAATAGGAGAATCAGAATGGAGAAGTTCAAACATGACTCCCAAGGTTTTATGCTCATGGATGATAGGACAGATGATATAATGTTGAGACGATTATTTAAATTTTTAGACACAAACCAAGACGGTAAGATAGATATGCTTGATGCAAAGAAGGCACTATTCCGTTATGAATGGATAGTAGCCACAGGGCTATTACTATTAATTATTCCAATGGGGAATGTATTAGGTTATACTGATATTGACTCCGATTTCTTTTGGGCATTAGCAGGTCTATGTCTGACGGTTGAAGGAGTCATAGAGTTATACTATGAGCAGAAGCATTGGGATACCTTGAAGGGGAAGAAACTATGAGCAAGAGAACAGTAGATGGATATAATGTATTGGCTGGATTTTTAACAAAATACGACAGCCTAGATGATGTAATAGAAGACAAAGATGAAAGCCTACTATGGGAGTTATTAAAGTATGAGACAGAAATGAATTCAGTTGAGTTTGATGAAGTATATACTTTGGCAATAGAGTCTGGTTTAGCCTTACCCAGATGTAGGCATTGTGGAGAATTAACTCCTAAGAAGCATGGAAGGGGGCGAATAAGGAAGTATTGTGGGCCAGAGCATAATGTGGCTTTTCGTCATGAAGAAGTAACAAGGCAAAAGCGCGCTAAAGCAAGGAATCTTCTAAGACGAAAGATTAGAAACATGCGTGATAAAATTCGTAGGAAGGCTAAGAAAAATGCAACTAAATGATTATCAGAAGAGAGCAAGAAAGACAGCGATATATCCTGAGATTCACAAGATTACTTATCCAGCAATTGGATTAGCAGGTGAAGCCGGAGAGGTTTGTAATAAACTAAAGAAGCGGCTTCGTGGTGATAAGATAGAAATGTGGAGAACTAGGGATGACCTAGAGAAAGAACTTGGTGATGTATTATGGTATGTAGCAAACCTAGCATCAGACTTAGGATTAGACCTAGATGATATTGCTACAAAGAACATAGACAAACTCCGTGATAGAGAACGGAGAAATGTATTACAAGGAGATGGTGATGATAGATGAATAAGTATGATGTATTTCGGCTCGTTGGGCCGTTTAATAATGATGAACAAAGAGATGATGCAATTGAAGAATTGCAGGATATAATTCTAGGACTACTAGAAAAACAGGAGAAATAAATATGCACGAACAAGTGGAAAAAGAACTGGCTAAGGCTGCTGAAGTCTTAGAAATGGACATTGAAGATGTCAATAAAAAGTATGCTGGGATTTGTGAGGAACATAACCTTACAGATGAACAGTGGAAACTATCGTTGGGAGTATTCCGACAGTGGTTTAGTGGGACAAAGGCTTATGCCGATGCCCCTGCGAATGAAAGTAGTGGAAAGGACTCGCTTATCAAACAAGCGACAGGATATTTTATATCTGTTGATGCGGCACGAGATATGGCTGCTATGCAGAATGAAAGAATTAAGGGGGAGTATTTGCGTAATCCCTCTGAAACCTTTTCAACAGGCCGCGTAGCAACGGTAACGCAATCTGATGGCACTTATGCTGTCGTTAGAATGTATGATGGGGAAGAGCAAACAACGAATGTATCAGACCTACCAAATAATAACTTTGAGATAGAAGAAGGGCTTTGGATAGTTCCGTTAGATAACATGCCTGCTTATGGGGAAAGGGCTAATCCTAACTATGGTAAGCCATTACCGGCTGAACAGTATAGGATGGCTGGTATCTTTCTTGGAGAGGTTGAAGGAGATAGGGGAGTGTATTTCTTCTCATATAAGGGTGAAGCAAGCAAGTCCTTTAATCCGACAACTTTCAGTATGATACATATGGCTGTTATACGAGACCAAAATAACACTAACAGGTTGTATGGTTTCAAGAATGGAACATTAGACAGTCTGTATAACAATGCTGAGTTGCCTGATGATGCAGGTAATAAGGTTGAAGAGCCATCTGTGGAAGATTATCAGAATTTCACAATGGAGTATTCAGGAGATAACTATAGTCCTCTGATTGACCTTAACAGGTATCATGTGAATGTGGGTGATTTGCCCTATGCAGAACGATATGTTGTAACTGATGGTTCGGTGTCTAGTGTAAACATGACCCCAAACTCTTATGGAACTAGAAGAGTGACCATTACAGACCTAAACTCTGACTTTAATTACGAAGGCGGGTCATGGGCTGGAACAACCTGTTGGTTCCCGAAGAACATAGGAATTGACTTTGGGATTGGTTCAAGTGTGATAGTGGTTGGAAGAACATCGCAAGGAAGAAACGATGATGGAAGCATTGGAGATGTGACTATCAATGTTAGTGGGGTTCTATGTGTTGAAAACCAAGGCGTTGTTGCTGAACCATTTGAACAGACAGAAGAAGAAGACCTTGATTGGTTTTAGATACTCCAAATTATTGTGTTAACGATAGTGGTAACACCTAGTAGAAGGTGGGAGAAATCTACCAAGTGGGGTGAGAAGCCCCCAAATGTGATATTATGTTTACAATTGAATACGGATATATTCATGGGTCAAGTTATGCTGTTGCGTTAAGCGACATAGAATTTTTCTCATGGAAACAAAATGAAGAGTCAGGGGAATATTGGGTTAAACTCCATGTTCCCTCTGGAAAAGAAATAAGAGTGAGAGTCACAGAAAGGGACTTACGCGATATAATTGCCAAGTGGGCAAATAAAGAATTAGATTTACAAATAGGTGAAAAATATGAATTGGACTACTGAAAAAAGTGGAAATGCCGTTAATGAGGCAGATAAAGAGGAAGAAGAGAAATCATACTTCCAATTGCAGAAGGAGGTAATTCTTAGGCAAATAAAGGCAAGGCTAGAAAGGGATAGAGCATTTTTATGCTGCTCTATTACAGGAAACCCAAAGGTGGGTAAGACTGGGACTGCTATGGATTGCCGCACAGAAGAGGAAATTAAGAATGGAATGAAGGTATTAATATTAGATTATGATAATGGTGCTGAACCTACATGGGATTCCTGTTGGGATAGGGATGAAGATATTGTTATCTATAATCCAACTGCCATACGAGCAGATGGAGCAATAGATTGGGATACTACCTTTAAGAATGGTAGGGCGTTTGTAGACTATGCTACTGAATTAATAGCAGAAGGAAACATCAAAGCCTTTATTCTAGATGGTGTGGATAAGATTTACGAAGGGGCCAGCGATGTATTGCGGGACCATTTAGTTAAGCAACAAACTAGGGAGGGAACAATTATATTAGACACTGATTCTGTCAGGGTATCTCCTTTGGATTGGAAAATTAGGAATAGAGTATACAACAGGTTATTGGATAAGATGATGGTATTAGAATGTGATAGATTCTTTATCACTCACATGAAGCCATTGTATGATAATATCAATGTTCCTGTGCCTGTCGGTGAAGTGCCAGATTGGCATAAGTCTACACCTGCTAGATTTAACCAGATGTTGCATATTCGGAAGGCAGTTACACCTGATGGGTCAACAAATTATATTGCTAGGCTAGAAGCAAGCAAAACAAATTCTAGCCTCGTTGGGTCGGAATGGACTATATTTACTACCAATGGTGACAACACTTGGTATGGTATCCCCGAACTACGAGAGGGAACACTATGAAGGATATAATAGTAACTAAGAAGGAACTTAAGAACGCGCTGGATGCAGTGATACTAAAGGGGAAGTATAAATCATTTGGTGGGTCAAAAGTAGGAAAGATTAGCGATACTATTGCTTGTTTCGTCAAGCCTAACAAGTTAATTCTTGGCAACGCTAGTTATACTTTAGCCGCAACTTGTTCTTTGAATTGTTCAAATACAGGAGATGACCCTGACCCAAGCCTATTTTTCGTTGATGCTGAAAGGCTCATGAAATATGTTAAGGCTGTTTCAGGAGATACTTTAGCCTTGACTATTAATAGGTCTTCTATACATTTGAGTGGGAGTGGTAGCCATGCTACCCTCCCTCTCTATGTAGAGCATAAAGGATTAGAGGGAATTACTAAATTAATGGTAGTTCGACTTCCTGATGAAGGGATGGCTGTGTTTGGTAAGCATACCTATGATACACAGATAACAGTAGATGGAAAGTATTTAGCAGAAGCCATCAAAGAGTGCTCTGTTGTAGGGAATGCAACTTATAAGTTGGATGCCTCTAAGGATAAATTAATCATTGAGTCTTCTAGCGAACATGGAGAAGAGACTTTCACCAAAGAAGTCACAATAATGTCGGCAGGTCCAGAGGAAGCCACTGTTGAGATTTCTGCTCCCATAGATAAATTCTGTGATGGAGTTATGTTTATGTATTTATCTGATGATGCTCCCCTATTACTCATAGGTGCAGATAGAAAATTAGTAGTAGCACCATATATACGAGGCGAGTAATATGATAATAAGCGCAGTAGATAGACAGAATGAATTTATTCTCAGATGGCGAGATGAGGATAATCAAAGAGTTGAAACGACAGTAGAATATACTGCTTTTCAACCTTACTTTTATATCTTAGCATCTGAATCAGAGCCAAGTTATCTCAAGATTTCTGAATGGGGTAACAGTTTCAAGATAAATGTTTTCTATGAAAAGGATGGGTCAAAGACTCTTGATGGGAGACTCTTGAAAAAGGTAACTTGGAGTCCACCTAAACCTGGATATACTAGAACACTAAGAAGTGAATGGACTGAATCCTTTGAGGCTGATGTTCCCTTTCATTACCGTTATGCCATTGATGAGATAGACCATATTCCTGAATATAAGTTGAACAAGTGGTATTGGGATTTAGAGTGGCAACAAGGCGGAGAACATGATGGTGCAATCACCTGTGTATCTTACCATGATGGTTACAATAACTTTCATTATGTTCACACTTGGATGCCTGATGCACACCCACAATTACAGGGAGAATTAAACCTATCTACATTCAAGATGCATGAAGCCGGTGGTGTATATGTTCATTCTTCAGAGAAAGAGATGCTAAAGGAGTTCCTTGAATCAATAGAATGTGAAGACCCTGATATGTTAATCTCTTGGTTTGGTTCTAAGTTCGACTTACCCAAATTAATTGAGAGGCTTCATGTTAATGGTCTTGACGCAAGAAGGTTATCTCCTGTTAATGATGTGAAGGGAGTGTATTGGAATGATGGTCTCAAACTATCAAAGGCCGCAGATGAATATTCTCCTATTGACCAGCCAATTAGAGGAAGGATTTGTTTGAATCTTGACTTGGCTTTTGAGCGTCAATGGAATGATGCCCAAAGAGGATT
>Ga0315334_10001098_pt1 | contig 16559 bp, 14 predicted proteins | sample M150034915metaG_FD_205555 | JGI IMG/M metagenome (GOLD analysis project Ga0315334, IMG submission 205555) | Ammonia-oxidizing marine archaeal communities from Monterey Bay, California, United States - M1 500m 34915 | ecosystem: Environmental > Aquatic > Marine > Intertidal zone | place: USA... | reverse complement strand
CAGCACCAATGCCTTGAGCGTCAACGTGTACGTTAACACCCGTCATACGCGCCAATGTATCAATCACAACACTTAATGGTGTGTCAGTGAAATTGACGTCAACTGGCTGTGCCAAAGCCTGCTGAATTTTCAACCCTGCCGGCGATAGATTTGAACCCGTTCGTTCTAATAGTTTTCGACGAGATGCGGTTAACGATTCCCAGTTTTTCGCATCAAAGCGTAGAGGCAATCGAGTATCCATTGGCAATTTCGAACGATCCACATCTTCTAGTGCGTCGAATGTCGCTTGTTCGTACAAGTCACCAAAGGATTGTTGATCAGCATGCCGGCGGATAAATTTACTCTTCCAGATCAAATTCTGCACAACCGCATCATTAGGGGCAATCGCTTTAGCCTTTTTTGCGATGACTTCAGCTTCCGCGTATCGCCGTTCGTCCAACAATGAATTAAAATCATCGACCAAAATTGATATCTGGTCGCGGTTTTCCAGAACATCAGCCTGACCTTGCTTAACGCGTGCCCGCGTTGCTTGATTTTTTTCATCTAGCTCAATATCCGACAGATTCGCTGTCAAATACTGCTCCAAGCTCGTAACACTGCGGTCAACAATCGCTAGCAGACGCCCTTTGTTGGCTTGGTCCAACTCAGCGGTTTCTACTTTATTTCGCAATGCCAACAGGTTCTCCATCGCACCGCGCGGATTGTCTGCAGTCATATCTTCAGCGATCTTCTGTTCCGCCATAATTTCACTAAACAACTTCTGACGCAACAATTGCTGGGTTGCATCAATCCGGTTTAGCGGATTCGCTGCATCCAAGACACCACTGTCTCGATTCACACCAACTGAAATCAAACGAATCTTTTCTTGTATGTCTCGCCGCAGAACCGGATCAACGTTGGCCTGATACCTCCAGGCCTCTTGGAATTTAGCTAAGGCTAGCGGTCGATCCTGTGCTTGTAACGCTGCAATACCTTGTTGATACAAACCGCGTGCTTGAGCTGAAACCTGTTCATTACCACCGAATTGAGCAGGAGTTGAATTCGAAGCAACCGCTACTTGACTCGGGTTCTGAGCAGGGCGATATATACTTGGCCGAATAACACCAACGCCAGGTTGACCTGAAACGACTTGTGCTGCTACAGCAGGTGTCATTTTATCTAAACGTAATCGCACTTGCCAAGTCCGCAATTCGCTACCGACAAAAGCACTATCAGGAACTCGCAAACCTTCCGCTCGAACCAACGCTTGCTGAGCCGCCGATAAATCACCACGGTCCATTGCAACTTGGCTAACGCTCAACAACTGCAATACTTGTTGTTTGGCATCCGAAATCGCAACATTGGCGACCGCTGTCCGTGGTCGAATTATCAATTGATTTTGAGGAACACCAGCCTGCTGTAATTCTGCCGCCAACTGATTTGGACCGAATTCATTATTACCAAAAGGTACTCCAAAGCTAGCAGCATGATGGTACCAACCCACAGCAGACTTAATATCGCCTACTCGTATCGCATTGCGAGCTTGGCTTAAAGCAGTCACCGCTTGCGATTTAGCCTGTTGTGCATTCAGCCGCGGTGCTGCTTGATTTTGATCTACTTGCGAAACGTCGCCAACACTGACTTGTGCGGGTTGCTGCTGAGCTGCCACTTGCATTGCTGCTCGTACTTTCTGCGGTGTATCCTCAAACCGCACAGTCAACGCATCGTATTGTGGATTCAACCGCTCAGCTTTAGTTACATAATCGCTGGCCAATGCATAATCGCTTTGTTGCATTGCTTGCCTTGCTAGCTTGAGCCATTGTGCGGCTTCAGCACGAATTGCTTTACTCTCAGTTACCGTGGCCTGCCCTTTCACAACGGTCTGTTGTGTGAGGCCCACAAAACATAGATTCACAGCTAGGGCTGCGATCAGAATTCGATATACCGGTTTCAATGCAAAACTCCTGTTGCCGTTTAGTAAATATTGAGAAGAATTATTTTTCATTTTTTTCCCGTGAGGGTCACTTTTATTTGCGAACTGCTTCAACATGGATTAACCACCATTTTGCCAAGCTGACTGACTGAAAACTAAAAACTAACGTTTTAACCTACAAAAGTGCGACCCCCAGTCACTTTTAACAATAAATTTTCTCACAATTTACTCCGCAAGAATTTCCTTTGTGGGCTGTAATTAATGTTGTTTGGCATATGGGTCAAGGTCACTTTCACAACAACACCGAAAAGTTTTGGTGAACATGTCCATCCTGGTCGATTTATTAGCTAATCCAAGTTATCAATCAGCGCCTATAATTACCCATAGCGACACCGCAACTGCTTTTCTTAAACTCGCAGCAAATCATCACGCAGGGAAATACAAGCTTGCAATCCAAACCTCACAAATCGAACTACGCCTGGATCTATTCGGTGATCCTCCATGTCGTTTTGTTTGTAGCGATCGCTCTATTGTGGGCGCAAAGCAGTCCCACAGGAATCGTCGCCAGTGAGTCAGCGCGTAAAGTTGGGATCGTCATTGCCCAAAACCCCAATGCGAGTACAACAGAGTATTTTCAAGAATCCGATCTGCCCGCGACAACCGACGATCAACAAAACAACCAAGAAGCCGACAACGTTGGGGGCAGCGCAGCGGCACCCAATGCGTTACCCGACCTAGAACTACCTGACATTGACCTCCCTGGCATGGCAAAGTTAAACGCTCCGGTTGCATTTGGATCGATCGAAAACGCGTTGTCACCAAGCCAGCTTGCGGGCGGCGTTAAAGGCGAGCACCCGTCAGATGCTGCCATCGCCGCCGCACAGGCACGCTTACCGCAAGTCTCTGGTCCTAGTGGGCCAAGCCTGCAGGTCTCATTGTTTGGCAGTGCACCGGCTGTGGGGCACAAGTTTGTTTTTGTCATCGACCGCAGCAAGAGCATGGGCGGGCAAGGACTCAATGCCATGGCGGCCGCTCAGCAACAACTAGCATCCACACTGCAGAGTTTCAATGAACAATACCACCATTTTAATATTATTGCCTATCATCACCGCCCAACGTACTTCAAAAAAGGAAACGTCCTTGCCAAATCAACACCTGAAATACTCCAAACCATATCACCGTTTTTTAATGGTTTGGCCGCTTTCGGTGGTACCGATCACGAGATGGGATTACTTGCCGCACTGCGTTTTAAGCCCGATGCAATATTCCTGCTTACCGATGGCGGCGATCCAGGACTAAACCGCGCACAAATAGGCGACCTCACCCGACACTGCGGATCGCGAACTACCGTACATGCAATTCAATTTGGTTTTGGACCACTCCAAGATGAAACAAATTTTATGATTAAGATCGCTGCAGCAACGGGTGGAAATTTCCACTATGTAAACATGAGAGAGTACAAAGACACCCAATAGAATACAGGCAGCACTACTACGAAACACAAACTCCAACCTTAACCAAACGGAGCTTTGACATGGCCGCACTTACTCAATTTGTCGCCTTGCTTTTATCAAGTTTTGGTGGAACAACCGCCGAAGTAACAATCACCGACTCAGTCGACTTGATTGAGGTCAACCATCATTTCGATGAGCACGGGCGTCTTGTCATGGAACAAGTTGTTTTCTATAAGTGGTGTCCGCGCAAGAGTCGCTACCGAGTTTGTGACTGGCGACCACTGAAGTCACTGCAACAAATTCCTCGCAAAGACTTTCGCCGTAACATTTATGAAGCGAACTGGAAAGATGGACGACATTTTCGTCACGTAACGGCACCTCAGTTTCGCGAAACGTGGACCGCCTACGATCCGGAACTTACCGACTCACTGATAGCGCCCAAGCAATACCGACAAGTCCTCGCTAGACCAACCATAAACACACGCTAACGGCGGTGCCGAGGATTTCGCCTGCTGGAGTTTACCCGCCGCACAGACGCCTACCGTCAAAAAGCCGGTTTATGTCAAATGTGATTGAACGTGGGCGTAACGCATCACGTACTCAATCGCCTTAACCATTTGGTCACGTTGCACCTGATGCACATCAATTGCGTCGCCGACATGGCGTAACATGGTTAACGTCAGACGACCGCCAAGATGCTGCCTGAATTCTTCCAGCCCACAAAACAACGTATCCACGTCCGTCAATGACCCATCGGTCAAAGTGAACCCGAGATCCGTCAAACATTTGAGAACCTTTTCCGGTACGGTGGAATCTAACCCGTGTACTAACGAAGAATAAACGGTATCGATGGCCACGCCAATGGCAACTGCCTCTCCATGACGCAAGGCAAACCCACTCATGACTTCCATTTTATGCGCCGACCAATGTCCGTAATCTAAGGGGCGCGCCTCCAAAGCTTCATATGGGTCGCCTCCCTGGGTTATATGGTCTAAGTGCATCTTTGCTGATTCTTTGATGACCGGCAAAGCGACTTCCATATTACGCTCGCGGATTTTGACCGCGTCGTTGCAAATCTTTTCAAACTGTGCTGGATCCTTAAGCAACGAAACTTTCACGGCTTCCGAAAACCCACTGATGAAGTCTCGATTGGATAACGTCGTCAACAACTCAGCATCATTGATCACAGCCCACGGCACAGCGAACGCTCCCATCCAATTTTTCTTTTGGAACAAGTTCGTACCGTTTTTCACGCCGACGCCCGAATCCCCTTGAGCCAACGTCGTCGTCGGCAATCGCACCAATCGCAACCCCCGATGCGCGATCGCTGTGGCGAACCCTACCGCATCTAACACGGCGCCGCCACCAATAGCAATCACATAACTGCGGCGGTCCAAATCCCCGGCATTGAACACTTTCAACATGCGTTCAATGACATGTACGTCGTTCTTAACGTCTTCTCCACCCGGTACGAGTTGAACACTGCCTACACGTTTAATACGGTCGGCGTTACTATCGATGAAGCGATTTATTTTGTCGAGTAAATCCGGTGTAGCGTCAACCACGTGCTGATCAACCCAAAATTGCACACGGACTGCTTGATCCTCAGACGATTCTAATACTGCGGCCAAAACGTCACGATCTTGCCCAAAGACATCCGTGGTAAATCGCAAACGATGGGTCTGCGGCACGACGAATTCAACATCAATTTGATCGGACACCACGGTTATTTCTCGCTATTCGTAGAGGTTTTTCTCTATGGATCTTTGGCTTATTATACCGCACCCACCTACGCATCTTGAAGGCGGCAAATCTTTAGTTTCCCCATTTTTCTAGGACGTCACACCTATGATGATTCGGGGAGATAGCAGAGTTATTGATCAATCTGTCGGTAACACCCTTACCGCAATGTGTGATGGCCATGCTGGTGGCGAAGATCATTAACGTATTGTAAAGCAGTTGGGTCTAATTTGAAAAACTTCACCAATTGAGACTTGGAGCAACCAACAAGGTCGCTAAAACCCTGCAAATCCCCCTGCTCCTGCACAATGTAATCAAGCGCCTCACTCAACATCGCCGGAAAATCGTTGTGGTGTTTACTGATCGTGATCCGTTGGGCCTGCACACGCTCGTTCCAACATGCGCTGAGGTTGGACACCGCACCGCATCGCACCTCGAGAGCCAATCGTAAACGCAATCGAAACATCGCCTGTTTTCGATTCTCCTCCTGTACACGCCGCTCACTCGCCATTGCTGAAACGCCTGTCGGAACATGAGTGTACACTACAGCCGTTTCAACTTTATTACGATGCTGTCCTCCTGGCCCGCTGCGACGTTGCCTGCGTGATTTACATTGACTTAGCAAATCTTCCAGCGGCAGCGTAGCGGGGTGTGGTCCTTTAATTTCATGCATTTATCAATCTCGATCTACTGAGCCCAGCAACCGCAGAGCATTCAACACGACCAACAGCGTCGCCCCCGTATCGGCAATTACAGCTAACCACAAGTAAGCGTGCCCAAACACCGCTAATCCTAAAACGACTATTTTCAACGCCAAGGCGAACAGTATGTTGTTGCGTATAGTTCGTTTCATTCTCCTAGAGTAGCGAATCAACCAAGGCACTCTTGTTATATCATTTCTCATCAGTGCGATATCCGCAGATTCTAAGACAACATCCACTCCCAACGCCCCCATGGCAATTCCGACCTGAGCTCGAGCCAGCGCGGGCGTGTCGTTGATCCCATCACCGACCACTGCCACATTATGTCCTTCGCTCAACTCGACAACCAGCTCCATTTTTTGAGCGGGCATTAACGCTCCGTGCCGCTGAGTCACTCCAAGCTGATCACCAATACAATCAACCGTCGGTTGTTCGTCACCACTTAGAATCACGATCTGCCGTACTCCTAAAGCTTCTAATTCTTCTATCGCACCAACTGCGCCTGCTTTCAGGGGATCCGAAATTGCAATCATTCCCAACAACGTTGTCCCCTGCCCTACTACGACAGTTGTCAAACCTACCGTGTCGCTTTCATCTACCGACGGATTAACCAAGTCACTTTGACCCAACAGTTGTTGTGCCCACCGCAGACTTCCAATCCACATCGCGGTGCCATTGACCGTTCCCTGGACACCACACCCAATCACCGATTCAGAATGCTCTATCGACAACGGGGTGATTCCCTGAGCTTTCGCATACGCCACGATTGCCTTACCCAATGGATGTAAACTCTGCGATTCTAACGCCGCGGCATACCCCAGCAATTCTTCTTGGCTTACATCACTAGCGGTCCAAACATCCTCACATCGTGGACTTCCCTCAGTTAACGTCCCCGTCTTGTCCAAGCAAACCGCGTCGATCGAGGCCATCGCTTCCAAAAACTGACCGCCACGAACGATAACACCACGTCGCATACACTCAGTCATTGCCACAACCACTGCGACTGGCGTCGAAATCACCAAGGCACAAGGACACGCAACGACTAATACGACCAGAGAAATCTTGAACCACTCATCAAACGGCTCACCAAAAATTAACCGAGGAATCACCATCAAACTCAAAGCAATCAACATGACCACCGGTGTGTAATAGAATGAGAACTTATCAACCCAGCGTTGTATTGGTGCTTGCTTTGACCTCGCTTGACTCACCATGCTCATCGTTCGCGAGAAAGTCGAATCGTTGACGCGCCGCGTCGTGCGGATTTGAATAGTACTTTCAATATTTGTCGTTCCGGCAAACACGCTGTCACCCACTCGCCGTGTAACCGGTAACGACTCTCCGGTCAACGATGCTTCGTTGATATATGTTTCCCCACTGGCAACCTCCCCATCGAGCGGAATCATTTCGCCGGCCCAGATTTCAATCAACGTTCCAATTTCAACCTGCTCGACTACGACCTCAACCGCTTGGGCATGTCCCGATTCCAAACATCTCGCTATCAAAGGCGATTGCAATACGTGTGTCCGCATCGCAACCAAAGCTCGATTCATACTCCATTGTTCGAGCCCATTAGAAACGGCGAACAGAAAAACAACCATCGTAGCCTCAAACCACTCACCTAACACCAACGCACCAATTACCGCCACGAACATCAACAAATTCATGTCAGGGCAACCACGCACAATTGCCCGCCACGATTTGGGTAGAATCCAAATCAGACCCAAGGCGATGCTCAGACCGTAAAATACCTGAGTAAAGGGAGTGACATCTTCAGTGATCCAATCGATGTATCCCTTGTGAGGAATAAACGCCATCGCGTGAAAAACTATGCCTGCTAGCAGTGTTAATCCTGATAACCATGTGGTCGCGGTGCGGATAATGTCTTTTCGTGTGCGGACGATAGCTTCGTGTCGCACTTCCCGCCAAGGATTGGCTGTCATTCCAATCGCATCGAGTCGCCGAATCAGCCCCTTGATCGACAATATCGTATCATCGTGTTGAACATTCAATCGGCGACTAAAAACATCAAATTCCAGCCCACCTATACCGGCAGATCCCTCAAGTTCTCTGCGTATCAACAGCACTTCTTCGGGGCAGCACAATTCGGTAATGCGTAAACTGATCCACTTCATTTAGCGATTGTTCCTGCGAATAACGACTCTCCAAACTTTTTTAACATTGCTTTTGCGCCGGCAGTACCGTTATCGGTAACACCTAAACAACTAAATATGTTTTTGCAAACGCGTTACTAGCTATTTAAAAACTCCTGGCAATCCACTCTAAAAAAACATGGCGTACACATGGTCGTTAGATAACCATTACTGCCAGACAGCTTGGCCCTCGCCCGCCTGAATCGAACCGATCACCCAACTCTTCAAATCACTGTCTTTCAACATTTTTTGAATTTTGCCAGCGTAATAGGGGCTCACTACCAACACCAAACCACAACCCCGATTGAACACGCGATCCATCTCGCCTTCTTCAATCTCACCTAAATCACGAATCCAATCAAATACAGGTAAGACATCCCAACTGTCCCGCTTGATCGTCGCCGTAATATTATCAGGCAATATCCGTTCAAGATTCTCTAACAAGCCGCCTCCAGTAATATGGGCTATACCATGTACCACATTTTTGACTTTATAGTGGGTCAGGATCTTCTGCAAAGCACGCGCGTAGATCTTTGTGGGACGCTGCAGAACTTCACCAACCGTCATTCCCAGTGATTCCACATGATCATCGATAGCTAACCCGGCAATTTCAAATACGACTTTGCGCACGAGGCTGAAGCCATTGGAATGCACTCCGTTGGACTCCACACCGATAACGACGTCATCCGCAGCAATTGCTTTACCGTCAATCAATTGGTCTTTTTCAACAATGCCAACACAGAAACCTGCTAAGTCATAATCGCCGGCTTGATACAAATCGGGCATAATCGCTGTTTCACCTGCCAATAATGCACAATCTGCATCAACACAACCGTCACTAATCCCCTGCACAATCTGTTCAAGTTGAGCTGGATCATCATGGCTCATCGCCACGTAATCGAGAAAGAACAATGGTTCGGCACCACAACAGATAATGTCGTTGACACACATTGCCACAAGATCAACGCCAACCGTGTCATGCTTTCCGGTCATTTGAGCCAATTTTAGTTTCGTGCCCACACCGTCCGTGCCTGAAACAAGCACTGGGTTTTTATACGATCGAGCGAACAGGCCATTGTTAAAATCAACCTGAAACAATCCAGCAAAGCCGCCATCGAGCCGCATGACTCGAGGTGAGTAGGTGCGCTGCATCAACTTCGGCAAGCGAGCCATCGACTCCGCATAAACCTCGAGATCAACTCCCGCATCCTTGTAGGTGGCTTTCGCCATGTACTGAGTTCCTTGATTTGCTCATTTCGTTTTAATGAATATCGGAAACGTCATTCTAACAACTCTTTGAATCTCGTGGGAGGAGACTAGAGCTTGGAGATAGGTATATTAACAATCGAATTCGTCCATTGGTACAAATTCGTGGCTAAAAACCCCAAAACGAATATTACATTTCCGAATCTAATCGGGTATTCAATCGCTGTGCGGAATACACTGAATAAATATCGTCGTCGGCAACTTGTTCACTACCAACATCTGTTGACGCGTTACTCGCAGCATCACCCGCCACCGGAATATCCTTGAGAATCTTTAATATGCCTGCCGTGGTATAAGCCCCGACGAATGTTCTCGGGTTCTCGCGATCCTTTGGAAAATAAAATGCGATGATCGGTAATTGTTTGCCTGTCTTTAACTTCACAATCTCCGTTTCAATTTGTTTCCCAGTATCCGTATCCAGCTTGGTCCAATCCGCCACCATTTGAACAACTCCCCGCTCATGTAACGCAGTCTGCACCGTGTCGGTCTTGAGAACTGTTTTTTCAAGTGTCTTACAAGTAAGGCACCAGTCCGCGGTAAAGTCGACCATCACATATCGACGTGAATCCAAGAGCCATTCCAGCCTCTGAGCTGTGTATACATTGTCTCCTTTTTCGTTAATCACGAACTCGCCACCTGCCGACGAAGCAACCTTTTGCTCAATGTGGGACTGAAACTTTTCTTCCATGTAATCGCCAAACAGTGTGAAACAAAACCATCCGGCGACAGCAGCAAAGGCTAATGCTGACGTGCGACTACGGAACTTCGCGGCGGAAGTTGCTGTAAACGGAATGCGCCCTAACCACCAGCAAGCCGCCCACAAAGCAAATAGGAAGCCCATCGTTGGAACAACTAATCCGGGATGGATATAAGTCATGATGAAAACAACGGTTCCCAACAATATATATCCCATCAGTTCCTTAAATGTTTCCATCCAGGCACCTGGTTTCGGCAGGAAATTAACTAACTTGGGAAAGGCACCAATCACGATATAGGGAAACGCCATACCCAAGCCCAAAGCAACAAATACCGCATACACGTTGACGACTTCGCGAGTACCCGGGTTATCGGCCATTTGCGTAGCACAATAAGTAAACGCGACCGATACGCCAGGGCCACTACAAGGAATGGCTAACAGTGTCGTGATAATTCCTTTGGTGTACGCTGCCAGCGGGCCTTCTTTTTCTGATTTTTCAGCGATCTTTCCAGATCCCACAAATCCTGGAATCGGGATTTCCCAGACACCAATAAAACTCAAAGCCATCACAAAAATGACAGCAACCATAACGATGTTGAAACTATCATGCTGATTTTGTTGCCCCCATCCGAGCCCCATGAATAAAGCTAAGGTTGCAAACACTACGAACACACTCATCAGACCTAGCGAGTACCACAGGTTCAACGTGAAAACGCGTCGCCGTGATTCACCTGCTTGTTGCGCAAATGACATCACCTTCAATCCGATCACCGGCAGCACGCAAGGCATGAAGTTCAAAATGAAACCACCGAGCAATGCTATCGCTAAAAGCCCAGCTAATGACGTTTGTGTTGTTGGTGGTGGTGTCCCCGCAACCGCTACTGTAGGACTAGTCGACTCGCCATTCGTTTGGGGCGCGTCGGGCGGATCGACCGCAGCGATTTTTGGCTGAGTGCTCATGAACGACTTAAAAACGTCGCCCAGTGAACTATCTAATTCGGCAACAATCCGCAGATTTTGTGGAGTACACGTGCCGAGGTCATCCGTACACGCAAGTCCAACAAGAGCAACAACCACTTCTAACTGTTCGCTCGTCGCTAGTAGCGACTTGTCCACTTGAATTGGAATCCACCAATTCATCGTGCCCTTGATCTCCTCGACATCTAATTCATCGTAAACCTCGTAGTGATGTATTTCGGGTTTCTTGTCACCGCGAACTGCGCCAGCAACCTCAACTCCTGCACTGCCGCTCACAATGAGTCCCGTGGGTAACGGGCCACCCGGCTTCTGACCCAATGAATAAATGTGATACCCATCCACGACAGTAACAGTAAATCGAATTTGTCCTGCGCCAGATTTTGAATCAACGAAATAAGTCGCACTGCCGCTAACTAGCGGGCCGGCGGGATCACCAAACCCATCGCCTAATCCACCAAACGCTCCAACAGGCGGTGGATCGCCAATTAATTCGCCAATTGATTTTATTTCGTCTGGTTGGTCCTCAAAATCATCTGCCACAGGTCCAGCGTCTGTCGCTATAATCTCTCCCGCATACGCCGCTGTTAGACTGAGGTCGACTGGCTGACAAATACCTAGGTCATCGGTACAGGCTAGTCCACTGTAATTCACGAGTAATTTCAATTCCGCGGGGTTCTTCACAGCAGTGGTAAATTGCAAGGAAGCCTTCCACGTCACCGATCTTTTATGCTCTTCCACAACCAAATTAGGATACACATCATAGTCATGCAGTTCAGGAGATTCGGTGGGGCTGACTGCACCAAGTTGCACATTGATGCTATTCTTGCCGAGTTTGATTTTGCTGGGTATCGGACCGCCAGGCTTTTGAGTTACCGAATACACATGAAAACCGTCAGTAATCTTTAACTGCACGGTCAATTGACCTTCGGTTTTTGAGTCTGCGAGCATTTTGAAACTCGCCGTACCCGTGACAATAGGTTTGTCAGTATCGGGAGTGCCAAACTGAGCCAGCGCTACATCCGTTGCAACAGATACTGATACCAGCAGCGCAATCAGCATCATTGCAAATCGCTGCAAGCTATTTCCTTTAATATTCAATCTTCCGCTCCTAATTGTCATTTGCTAACCAACATTGCGATATCCACCGACGAGCAGTGAAACGTCCATTCTAATAGAACCATCTGATAAACCATGCTATCGCTGCAGAGAATTGTCCATTATTGCCTTGTTAAATTGCAGCGTCACACCGCCGTACAAGTCGCTGCAATCGCTGTCGAACCGAATCATTGTCCAAGAACATTCGCTGCTCCAGCTCAAGCCAGATCAACCATTGTATGCCCGCCAATATTACGTACCCACGATCATAAAGTTCGATTAGGCTAAGATCCAGTTCATTTAGCTCCCTAAACTCGCCGTAATAGCTAATTCCGCGTCGTAATACCTCAGACGAATAATCGGCGTAACTTCCAAACAGACGAGCGATATCGAGGCACGGACTCTCTAGCTTCATCGCTCCGAAGTCAACGATTCCACTTACTTCATCATTTTTGAACAGGACGTGGTCGGACCAAATATCGCCAAAAATTGGGATTTGCAACACGGGCACAGTGCGCACCAATTCTAGTTGCTGTCGCAGTGCATGTGCGTGACATCGAAATTGGTCTAGAAGCATCTTCTTGACACCGCTGTCGATAACGCCCGATACGTCTTGAGTCCCTTGCAACTGCTCGAATTGCGTCGCCCACAAACGATCAATCATGTTACAGCGAAAATCAACTGCCGGTGACATTCGCTGCTGCTGAGACAAAGAACTTGTCGCATTGTGAAATTCAGCGAGCGCCTTCGCAGCCGCTCGCAATTGGTCATCATTGATTTCTGTTTCCACTATTGGTTCGCCTGGCATCCATAGGGACAACTCCCAAAGAGCATCGTCCGCGCGGCACATGGATTCTCCATGAACGGTTTGAATCGGGAACGCTAACGGTAAATCCGTGTACCGGCGAACATGCTCTAGTGTCGGGTAGATCACATTAGCTTGAGAGCGAGTCGGCTTGTTGTTTGGCCAACGTCGCAAGCAATACTCAATCGCCCCGACAGTGATCTTCCAAAATTCCGCGCCACTAAAGCCACCGGCGGCGCCCAGTGTTTCCATCTCCTGATTATTCGGGCTAGACGATGCATGCCCGATATCATAATTTTGCAGAACTCGTATAATTGAATCAGACATTAAGTAGAACCAGCCGGTAAAGCATCGAACCAAATGAAGTTAGTAGTTGCCATTATACAACCGACACGGCTAGCAGCAGTGCAAGCAGCGCTAGAAAAAGCGGGCATATCCCGCATGACCGTTTGTGATGCCCACGGGTTTGCACGGCAACGCGGACAAACTGCGACGTTCCGCGGGATGGAGTACAAAACGCACCTACTGCGCAAAATAACGTTAGAAATTGCTGTTAACGACGATTTTGTTGAACGTACGATCGATACGATATGCAAGGCAGCCAAAACGGGGCAAGAAGGCAATATTGGCGATGGAAAAATCTTCGTGCTGCCACTCGGCGAAGCCCATGATTTAGGCGCCGCCGTTTCCGGTCCCGAAGCACTATAAGCCTCGCTAACGCTCATAACCATTCACTGCGTTGAGCGTTCAATCTCGGCTAAATAAACCAGACAGCATTTCATTGAATTGCCCGTTACTGACGACTTGGTCAAATCCAGCTTCACTCGCAGCATCCAGCTTCGCGAGATGAACATGCGATCCAAATGCCATGGTGTGAGGTTCGCGGTCCGAAGATTCGACGACTTCCATTACATGCCGCGGAATAAATGCCGCACAAGATAGATCAAGAATAACTCGTTCAACATCGATATATTGCAGCGCCTCGGGTAATTGATCCAACTGCAACACTGTTTGCAGCGATACACTTTGCATCAAGGCAGCATGTGCCACTCGCGAACCAAACATCAAATCATCCGACAGAAAAAGTACTTGCGCCATCGATTAGTCAGTCCCTTCAGCGGTTGCAGGCGTTGGAGGACTATCAGTTTTCTCGGTTTTCTCCTGCAACAAATCTTCCAAACCATATTTGGTTTTTTCATCCACTACGAAAACTTCGTCAATTTCAGTTTGATCGACAAATCGTCGCAGCAGCAAATAGACGCCAGCGGATGCACAAAAGAAGAAACTAACGCAAAATACATCCGCAACAACATGTCCAATCCAGTGGATGCCGCCAATTATATTAACACCCAACGCATAAGTGCCCGCGGGACTGTCGTTATCCATCGCGCCTGTCTTGATAAATTGCTGGACATCGTCCATCGTACTACCACCGGTTATACCGGCGACCGCAAACACGATCTGTTCGACCAAAACTGCGAAACTCTGAACAAGTACAACTCCCGGGACCCAGATCGCACAAATGACCAATGCAAAGCCTAAGTATTGCAACGGCGCTTGGAAAGTGTAAGCAAAACTACGACTTGTCGCTTCGTATACATCTCCAGATTCTTCCGCACTGATCGTGGGCCACATCAACGGCCAGCCAAAAAACAGGCCCGTCAGTAACACAGCAATCGCAATACCCGCAATGACTACCAACACCCACAACAAACCGGCCAACACAACGCCTATATCAAAGTTCAACAGAGCGCTGATTCCCAAAATCGGTAATGACAAGACAGCACAGGCGACAATTACAAATAAGGGGGACATTAAGTAGGAGACATATTTGCCACGCACAAAACAAAACGCTTCCTTCAATCCAATTCGTTCCCCGCGACCAATTTGCATTACGGCGATTCGAGTGATCGCGCCACCAACGAAAGACCACACCAAAAGCAGCCAAAACACATTTACGACACAAATGGCCCATGCGTCTTTACCCTGAATCAAGCCATTGGCCAAATGCTCTTTACGGACGTAATCACAAACCTGCCGACCCACCCACGCTGGTCCATTGCCGTTTTCTATTGCATCCCAGAAATATTTCGCTTCATCCTCTGCATTTTCCGATCTTGTCAAATCAACAGGCAGAACTTCAACTGGGACACTATCCGCCGGTGCAAACACAGATTGTGACAACTGCCACCCAGCTTGGGTCAAGCAAACGCCCAGCGTTGCTAGCAACAAAACAGAGACGCTGATAGCGACACGAAAACAGCGAGTGAGCACGGATGCGGGAAACACTTGCCGCCAGTCAATTCCTTTGACTACTTCATATTGCTGTGCCATATTACATTCCTTGCTACTGTTTAATCAAACCGAGAATCTATTCAAGTAAGGGCCTAACGTGAGAAACGCACGCATCACTCTACCTCCTCTTGAACGTCTTGCAAATCATGCAGCGGTTCTTCTTCGGTCGGTTCGACAGGTAAACCATATTCTTCATTCAACCACCGCCCCAAATCAATTTGGCGGCAACGATTTGAACAAAATGGCGCTGCCGGTGACTTTTGCGTATCAAATTCTTTTTGACAGGTCCCACATTCAATTACCGCCATCATTTACTCCGTACTTGTCTGCAGCCCACTTCAGGATACGTATTCTACTGTTTTTTGATAAAAAAAATCCACGCTAACTCTCCAAACTCAAATCCAATCCACTCAAAGTCTCATTATGATTTTGAACTACCGGAGGAACTACCGGAGGAACTACCGGAGGAACTACCGGAGGAACTGTCTGAGGAACTCGACTTGCTATCCGACTTTTTGCTAGATTTCTTACTCGAGCTAGTGTCCGATTTTGACTTTGTTTCCGCAGAACTTGCTTTTTTGGCATCGCTTTTATACGAATCGCTGCGGTAGTCCGTTTCGTAAAAACCCGAACCTTTAAACAATATCGCCGCACCTGTTCCAAACAACCGCCGCAATTTCAACTTCTTGCACTCTGGGCATTTACGTTTGATCGGGTCATTGATACCTTGAAACAGTTCGAACAAGTGCCCACAGGCGTCACATTCATAATCATAGGTTGGCATAGTATATTTCTCTCTAAAACACCGGGCACGGTCACCAATAAATCTATTCGTCTGACGCCGTTTCATCCACTACTGGTCCACTGGAAACAACAACTTGACTCGGACGAATTAACCGATCATGCATTTGATATCCCTGTTGTACCACCGTCATTATCACATTCGCATCAAATTGATCACTGGGTTGCATACTAATCGCCTCGTGCAACGTCACATCAAACACGACACCGGCAGCGGCCTCGATTACACGGCACTGGTACTTTTCAAGAACGGTCATAAAACTCTGAACAACAATCTCAACTCCGCCAGTAAAAGCCTCTACATCACCACCACTTTGACTCGCTTCTAACGTTCGATGTAAATCGTCAATCACGCTCAACATTTCTGAAATCACGGGTACTGCTGCATATTTCATTTGTTGCTGCATATCTCGCTGCGATCGTTTTCGCAAGTTATCAATTTCAGCTAACAATCGCATGTTATTGTCACACTCTTGCGCCAACTGTTGCTCAACAGTCAACTCTTCAACTATTTCTTCTGCCTGTTCTTCGATGCCTTCTTGCACAGACTCCGCTTCCGACTCTGCGGCAAGCGCATCAACAACATCTTCGATGACATCATCGAACTGCGAATCACTTGCACTTGGGATTTCATTTTCTTCAAATTCTTGGTTGATCATGTC
>Ga0315334_10001097_pt1 | contig 16560 bp, 17 predicted proteins | sample M150034915metaG_FD_205555 | JGI IMG/M metagenome (GOLD analysis project Ga0315334, IMG submission 205555) | Ammonia-oxidizing marine archaeal communities from Monterey Bay, California, United States - M1 500m 34915 | ecosystem: Environmental > Aquatic > Marine > Intertidal zone | place: USA... | reverse complement strand
AAGATGAAATAAAACCAAAGCCAAAACTTTTTTCAAAAAGAGAAAATGGAATAGAATATTCTTTAGATAGTTGGAATGGGTATTTTTGGATCCATACAAATAAAGAAGCTAAAGATTTTAAAATATGCAGATGCAAAAATGAAAGCATCGATAAGTGGGAAGAATATGTTCCAGCAAAAGACGAGGTTTTGATTGGCTCTTTTTTTCTTCTTAATAACTGGATGATAAGATCAGAAGTAATTGATGCATTACCTAAGTTGCTAGTCAGAAATTTAAAAACCAACAAAGAAGAAGAGCTTATTATTTCCGATGAAGAAATAATTAGTCCAGGTATAAATTTAATACAAAAAGATAGAAATACTGATGTTTTAAGAATAGGTTATGATTCACCTAAAACACCTTCTCGAGTATATGAATATAATATTGTTACAAAAGAAAAAAAATTAGTTAAAGAATTAGAAATTCCTTCGGGTTATAATCGTGATGATTATATTGTTAGAAGAATTAATTGTGACGGACATGATGGAAGAAAAATTCCTCTAACAATTACACATCATAAAAAAACAAAATTAGATGGTAGTGCACATTTACTTCTTTATGGTTATGGATCTTATGGATATTCAATCTCATCAAGTTTTTCCTCATATAAATTAAGTTTAATAGACAGAGATATAATCTGGGCTACAGCTCATGTTAGAGGAGGAATGGAAAGAGGAATGAAATACTGGGAAGAAGGAAAAATGTTAAATAAAAAAAATACTTTTAAAGATTATATTTCTTGCGCAAAATTTTTGATTAATAAAAAATTCACAAGCAAAGGAAAAATCATTGGCTATGGTGGAAGTGCAGGAGGTCTTCTTATGGGTGCAGTAGTCAACGAAGTTCCGGATTTATTCTTAGGTATAATTATGTCTGTACCTTTTGTTGATACCTTAACTACAAATTTAAATCACTCTTTGCCGTTAACAGTTGGAGAATTTAATGAATTTGGCAATGCTAAAGAAAATAAAGAATATTTTAACTATATTCGTTCTTATTCGCCTTATGAAAATATAAAAAAAATGGATTACCCAAATATTCTAATTACAACTAGCTTGTCAGACAACAGAGTCCTTTTTGATGAACCTACCAAATATATTGCAAAACTAAGAGGGTTTAAAACTGACAAAAACTTGTTGCTCTTTAAATGTGAAATGAATGCCGGTCACGGAGGAAGGTCAGGTCGAGATGCTGCTATCGAAGAAACTGCTTTTGATTATGCTTTTGCTTTAAAAATTTCTAATAAATTATAATTTAAAAACAATTCTTGCTGCTGAAACCTACAATCATATTTTTAGGATTAATTTCAAACTTTCTCTCACATTTAATCTTAAGCTTTTCAGTAATATAAATATAATTTCTAGTTCCTTGATCCGTAAACTCAATTTTGTCTGGTGAACCAAAAACAATTTTCAATTCTGATTCTGGTTGATTAAGCCATTTGCTTAATTCTTTCTCTTCTTTCTCAACGTTTTTATCTATTTTTTTACTTACCGTCTGACACGAATTTAAAAATAAAAAAATAAAAAGTATTAATAAAAAATTAAAAATTTTATTCATATACAACTCTTCTTAGAACATACACTAATCTTATAAACAGATATATTACCCACAGGTTGTAAAATATTAAATAAGCCCAATTTTAATAAGATTTTTTAATAAAACGAATTAAGATGAGCCAGCTTGATATATATATCAAGGAATTAACCTCTTGATTTGTATCAAGTGTAAGAAGATGGAAGATAAATGTAATCAACAAGAAGGGGGAACGTATCATGTTAGATAAATATTTTAAATATAGACAAAATAAAACAAATTTTAAAACTGAGGTTATAGCTGGTGTTACTACTTTTTTAACAATGGCTTACATAATGTTTTTAAATCCTTTTATTCTTTCTGGAGAATTTGCTGGAACAGAAAAAGGTTTTTTTGATTTCGGAGCAGTATTTACAGCAACAATTTGTGCGACGGCATTTGCTTGCTTCGTAATGGCTTTCCATGGAAAAACTTGGCCTATTGGTTTAGCTCCAGGAATGGGAATCAACGCATTCGTTGCATTTGGAGTTGTTGGAGGCATGGGCTATACACCCCAAGCAGCTCTTGGCGCGGTACTAGTAGCTGGTGTTTTATTTTTAATAATTTCTTTAACACCAATTAGAGCATGGATTATTAACTCAATACCAAAAAGTTTAAAGTTAGGAATAGGAGCAGGAATAGGTCTATTTTTAGCAATCATTGGTTTAGAAATTATGGGTGTTGTTGCAGATCATCCTGTAACGCTAGTGACTCTTGGAGATATAAAAAATCCTTTAATTCTTCTTGGCTGTTTGGCTTTCGTAGCAATGATAGTTTTAGAAAAAATGAAAGTAAGAGGAAATATTATCATAGGAATTCTTGCATTTAGCATAATTGCTTGGGTCGCAGGATTAGCTAAGTTCAATGGTGTTGTGAGCTCACCTCCTCCAATGACATATCTTCTTGCTTTTGATCTTAGCGCAGCACTTACTGCTGGAATGTCTACAGTAATTTTTACTTTATTATTTATTGACTTCTTTGATACTGCTGGAACTTTAACTTCGGTAGCTAATGTTGCGGGTAAAGTAGATAGAAAAGGTAAGGTTAAGGACATTGAAAAAGCAATGTTGGCAGATAGTGTTGGAACGGTGGCTGGATCTTTAATGGGTACTTCAACCGTTACAAGTTATGTTGAGTCTGGTGCAGGTGTTAAAGCTGGTGGAAAAACTGGAATGACATCATTAGTTATTGGTGTTCTATTCTTGGCGTGTTTGTTCTTTTCACCTTTGGCAACTAGCTTGCCTAAGGAGATAGATGGGGCAGCTTTACTTTATGTTGCTGTACTTTTTGTCAGAAACATAACTGATATTGAGTGGAACGATATTGCTGAATCAGGGCCAGCTGTTTTGGCTATGATTACAATGCCGCTTACTTATAGTATTAGTAATGGTATTGCTTTAGCATTTATTGCTTACGCATTAATTAAAATCTTCACTGGAAAATTTAGCACTACTTCTCCTGCTATATGGGTTGTAGCAATACTTAGTGTAATTAGTTTTGCTGTTTAAGAATTAAATTAAATTAAATAATAAAGGCCGGTGAAAACTGGCCTTTATTTTTTTTTGTGCTTTTCTTTTAATTTATCAACTCTTATCTCTTCATATTTTTCGAAAGGTTGCACAATCCAAGGATTATTTTTTAGTTTGACAGCACAAAAATCTGGATTAAAAGTTGATTTTGCTTTTTTCCACAAAATTGCCGTTTTGATAGATTTTATTTTCCCTTTAAGCGGAGGGTATTGTTTTAACCATTCTGTGCTTCTATTTAAAGTAACTCCTGTATCTGAAAGATCATCACACAAAAGTAAATTTCCTCCCATGTTTTGAACTGTTGAGCTCATTTCTCTTGAGAAAATTAATTTTCCTTGTTTGTCTTCTATGCCTTTACCAGAATAAGATTCTACTGCTAGATAAGCGCATTTTAATTTAAAAACTCGACTTAAGACGTCAATAATAGGTGCGCCACCTCTCATTATCCCAATTAAAATATCGGGCTTATATCCGTTTTCATCTATTTGTATTGCAAGTTTTTCAACTGTTGAATTATACTCGTCCCAAGATATAAAAAGTTTTTCAGCCATGGAAAAAATTAAATCATTTTAAAGGAGATGTAAATGAAAGGTTATTGGATAAGTTTATATACAAAAATTGAAAATCAAGAAAATCTAAAGAAATATGCTGAAACTGTAACTCCTATTATTAAAAGTTATGGTGGAGTTCCTCTTGTAAGAGGCGGAAAAAATAAAGTTTATGAAGGAGAAAAATTTCCACGAACAGTAATTTGGGAATTTCCTAGTTACAAAAAAGCGATTGAATGCCATAACTCAAAAGAATATCAGGCTGGTTGGGATCTAGCTAAAAAAACTACTGTAAGACATATGCAAGTAATCGAAGGATTTAGTACTGAATAGGCTCGTTGTCTATTGATCTCCATAAATACCATGTAGCTACCGAACAATATGGAGAAAAATTTTTTTTCAGATAGCTAACAAAATTTTTAGGAGGTAAATATCTTTTTTTATAGTTAACAGAAATAGCTCTAAGCAAACCTATGTCTTGCATGGGCCAAATATCTGGACGATTAAAAAAGAAAATAAGTGCCATTTCAGCAGACCATCTGCCGATCTGTCTTAAGCTAGAAAGATAAACAATTGCTTCTTCATCATTCATTTTTTTTATTAATCTTGGATTAAAAGATTTATCTAAAATTTTTTCTGCTAAGCTTTTTATTCCAACAGCTTTCATTCTACTAAGCCCACACCTTCTCAGGTCTGATATTTTTAATCTTAATATATTTTTTGGGTTAATTTTGCCTTTACATTTTTTTTCAAATTTAGAAAAAATAGATGAAGCTGCTGCGACGGAGACTTGCTGTGAAACAATTGATCTTGAGAGAGAGTAAAAAAAATTATTCCTAGTAATTAAATGTCCTTTGTGCTTTTTAATTAGCCTAGACATAATTTTATCTTTACTTAAATGCCTTTTTGCTCTCTCCCAATAAATTGGTTTGCTCATGCTCTTGGTGGAACAACTTGTTTTTTTAATATTGCTTCTCTTCTAAAGATAATCAAAGAACTCATGGCTACTAAAAAGGCCCCAAATAACATCATTGGCTTAGGTATCTCATTCCAAATATAATAACCAAAAAATAGTGCAAATAATAAAGATAAATATTTTATAGGCGATACAAAACTAGCGTCAGCCAAACGGTAACTTTGCGTTAAAAGTAGGTTCGCAATTCCACCCGCTACCCCTAAAATAATAAATAAAAATAACTCAAATCTAGAAGGTGTCTCCCATCCCATAGGTAAAGTTAAAAGGCTTAAAAACAAAACTAAAATCGTAAAATAAAAAGCTATTAAATAATTTGGCTCTGTCTTCGACAAAGATCTAATGCTAATAGCAACAAAACTAAATCCAATACAAAATATTATTGGAAATATATAGTATAAATTCATTTCAGCAAAAGCAGGCTGAACAATAAATAACATGCCAATAAATCCAATGAAAACTGCAGACCATCTTTTTGTACCTACTTTTTCAGAAAGAAATATTATTGAAAAAATAGTTACGAAAATTGGTCCTGCAAAGGTTAAGGATATGACATCCGCTAAAGGTAAATTTCTTAAAGCAATAAAAAGGGCGACTACGGCAATGGCTCCACTAACTGCTCTAAAAGCATGTAAAGCAGGTCTTTTGGTTTTATAAAATGTAAAAATTTTTTCTCTAGGAATTAAAAATAAAATTGGAATCAGACCGAAGAAAAATCTCATAAAAAGAAGTTGAGGAACAGGAAAATTATCAAGATATTTTACAAGAATATCCATTGTTGAAAAACAAATTACGCTTCCAACCATGTATAAAACTGCTATTTGAGATTTTGAGAACAAATTTGCCGCCTTTTAATTAATCAACTATCATATTAGAATTAAAAATTAAATATGCAAACTGCAATTGTTGGAATTGGATGTTTCTGGAAAGAAACAGAGTTTAAAAAATTAAAAGGAGTAATTGCTACCGAAGTTGGTTATTGTGGTGGAAATACAAACAAAACTGACTATAAAAAAGTATGCAATGGCGATTGTAATTCTGCGGAAGTTGTAAAAGTAAGTTTTGATGAAAAAATCTTGAGCTATGAAGATTTACTAAGATTTTTCTTTTCAATACATGATCCAACAGCTCTTAATAGGCAAGGACCAGATATAGGGCCTCAATATAGAAGTGAAATTTTTTATAAAGATGAAAAAGAAAAGGAAATAGCAGAAAAGATAAAAAGTGAAATTAATAAAAAACTTAACGGTAAAGTGGTTACAAACATTACAAAAAAATCTAATTATGTTCGTGCAGAAAACTATCATCAAAAATATTTTGAAAAGAAAGGAATATTATGAGTTTAGTATCAACTGAATTTTTAGAAAAAAATTTAAATAGGATAAGAATTATCGATGCCAGTTGGCATATGCCAAGCTCTAGGAGAGATGCTTATAACGAATATCTAAAAACACATATAGAAAATACAGTTTTTTTTGATCTTGATAAAAGCTCTGACGAAAAATCTCCTTTGCCCCATATGTTGCCTAATGAAGAAAAGTGGGGAAAAATAGTTTCAGACCTAGGAATAAAAAATTCTGATCATTTAATTATTTATGACAACTCTGATACAATAAGCTCTTGTAGATGTTGGTATAGTTTTATTTATTTTGGTCATGATCCTAATAAAGTTTCAGTTTTAGATGGTGGTTTAATAAAATGGATAAATGAGAAAAGATCTACAACTGATAAAATAAGACAATTTGACAAAAGCGAGTATGCTATAATTGAAAATAAATCTTTAGTTAAAAATAAAGAAGAAATAAAAGAAAATATTATCTCAAAACAGTTTGAGCTTATTGACGCAAGATCAGAACAAAGATTTAAAGGTTTGATACCTGAGCCTAGAAAAGGTTTAGAAAGTGGTCATATAAAAAATTCAAAAAATATTCCCTTTACCGAATGTTTAAATAAAAGTGATCGCACCTTCAAAAACAAAGAAGAATTAATAAAAATATTTAAGAAACAAGACATTGATAATAAAAAAGATGTAGTTTTTACTTGCGGGTCAGGAGTTACTGCCTGTGTTTTGGGTCTAGTAAATTCTATTATAAGTGGTAAAACACCTATTATCTATGATGGATCTTGGTCTGAATGGGGTAAAGAATAAAAAATGAAAAAATCAAAAAAAATAACCATTGGAATATTAATATTTTTTATTGCCATTGCTGTCATAATTGGTGGCCGAACTGCAATTGAAAAACATTTTAATAAAAAATTTTCAAAAAGACCTCCTCCAGGTGTAATTGTTGAAATAGTAAAAGAAAAAAACTTCAACCAAACCATTGAAAGCTACTGCACAGCTTTGAGCAGTCAAACAGTTTCTTTTAAAATAAAAAAAAATGAACTTGTAGAACCTATAAAGCTTGGTAAAAATGTTAAGAAAGGAGATGTGATTGCAAAATTATCTTCTAAAAATATTATAGCTCCTTTTTCAGGTAAAACTGGCACAAGAGGTATTAGTTCATCAACCTTGGGAGCAAATTCTATAATGCTAACCTTAGATGATTCAAAAAATATACTTTGCGATTTGCAAATTCCTGAAGTTTTTGCAGGAGTATTAAAAAAAGGTCTTAAGGTTAATGCAAAATTTTTAGCATACAAAGAAAAAGACTATGATGGAATAATCGATTCGGTTGCATCAAGAATTGATGCACAAACTCGTTCTATTTTGGCGCGTGCAAAAATTAAAAACAAAGATCTTGAAATTCTTCCTGGCTCTCTTCTAGATATAAAACTTTTTTATAACGAAAAAAAAGCTCTTTCTGTTGCAGACACAAGTATTATTTTTGAGGATGAAAAAAAATTCATTTATAAAGTTCTAGACAATAATAAAATTGATAAAATTGAAGTTGTTACTGGTGTAAGAAAAGATGGTAACTTAGAAGTTTTAGAAGGACTCAAAGAAAACGATAAGATTGTTAAGGAAGGTCTTTCTCGTCTTAGCAAAGGAATGACGGTCAAGCCAATAATCAAATAAAATATGCATAATTTTTGTCTTTTAAATATAAAGAGACCAGTGCTGAGTTCCGTTTTTTCATTGCTTCTTGTAGTTTTTGGTTTGTATACTTTCTTTCAAATAAGCACTAGAGAACTTCCAAAAGATCTTCAACCTCCAGTGGTAGAAATAAGAACCAATTACACTGGAGCAAGTCCCTCCATTATTTCATCAGAAATATCAGAACCAATTGAACTAGCTGTAGGTGGAGCAGAAGGAATTAAATCCATAGATACGCTTTCTGAAATTGGAAGAAGCACAATCAAAATAGAATTTTTTACTAATATTGATGTAGACGATGCAGCAAATGATATAAGGGAAAGAGTAGCTAGAATTATAGACAATCTTCCCGAAGACAGCAAGGCACCTGAAATCAGAAAGGCTTCTGCTGGATTTTCTACTAGTATGTGGCTTTCAGTAAGTAGTACTTCTTGGACATCTTTAGACATTGGAGATTACGTTAAAAGAAATTTAGTTGATGCTTTTAGTTCTGTTCCTGGAACAGGACGTATAATAGTTGGTGGAATAAATGAGAAGGCAGTGAGAGTCTACTTAAATCCTATAAAACTTAGCGCAAATGATCTTGATGTTAAAGAAGTTGAAAACGCTATAAGAAAAAATAATATTTCAATTCCTGCTGGAACCATAGAAGCTAACAATATAGATCTTACTCTTAATCTTGGAAAAACATATAAAAATATTAATTCTATTAAGCAATTACCAGTTAAAAAAATTAAAAGTAAAACTATAACTTTAGGAGATCTTGGGGAAATTAGTTATGGTCCGGTCTCTGAAAAAACTCTTTTTAAGTCTCAAAGTCGTAATTCAATTAATGAAAATACTGTTGGAATTGGTATTTATGCACGTACAAATGAAAGTACAGTTACACTTTCAAAAAATATAAGAGAAAAAATCAAAGAAGTAAAAAAGACTCTGCCTAGTGGTTTAAAGCTTTCAGTTAGTTTTGATCGTGCGGTTTATATCTCTGAGGCAGTTAAAATGTGTTACCAGTCAATACTTTTAGCTTTAGCGCTTGTTATAGGTATAATTTATCTTTTCTTAGGAAACGTTAGAGCAATGATAGTTCCTGCTATAACTTTGCCTGTTAGTTTAATTGGTGCTGCATTAGGCTTATGGATTTTTGGTCTAACTATTAATATTTTCACTTTGCTGGCAATTATACTCAGTGTAGCCATTGTTACTGACGATAGTGTAGTAATGACGGAATCAATTTATCACAGAATTGAACAAGGCGACTCTCCGTTAGTAGCTGCTGCCACAGGTAGTAAAAATGTTATTTTTGCCATTTTGTCTACAAGTATTATAATTTTAGCAACTTTTGCACCCTTGTTGTTCATAGGTGGTATCAGTGGAACTCTTTTTAGAGAAATGGCAATAACGCTCTCTCTTTGCATTGTCATAAGCACTTTTACAGCCCTTTCTATTGCTCCAATGTTAGGGTCAAAATTATTGAGCAAACAAACCAGTAAGACAAAAATAGTTTTAAAATTTGAAAAATTTTTCAAATCTTTTGAATCTTTTTATTCTGAAACTTTAAGTTATTGGATTCGAAAACCAAAAACTATTATTTGGTTTATGGCTTTTTTGATTATATTAGCTGGAATTCTTTTTAAAATTACTCCAAAAACTTTACTTGAAAAAGATCCTGATAGAGGAGTTTATTTAGTTTTTGGAAAAACAGATGAGTCTTCTTCTTTTGAGTATACTGTTAACAAAGCTGAGAAAGTTGAAAAAAGACTAATACCACTTCTACAAAAAGAAAATGAGCCTTACCAAAAATTAATAATGAGAGTACCTGGCTTTGGAAGATCGTCTCAATCTTATAATTCATTTATAATAATTGCCTTATTAGATAACTGGAAAGACAGAAAAGAAAGTGCTCAAAAAATTGTTAGAAAAGCTATAGGTAAAATCGTTACTGTTCCAGGAACAATGGCATTTCCTTTAACTCCTAACTCTGTTCGAGTTAGCAATTATCAAAAGCCTGTTGTCGTAACAATTACTGGTCCATCTTATGAAAAACTTTATCAATGGCAAAATTTAGTTATGGAAGAAATGAGGAAAAATAGAGGATTGGCTGATATAACTTCTGATTATTCTAAAAATAAACCAGAGATAGAACTTATAATAGATGAAAAAAAAGCAAAAGACTTAGGGCTTTCTATACAATCTATAGGAAAATCAGTTGAAACATTATTTTCTGGAAAAACTGTAACAAAACTCAATGAATCAGGAAAGGAATACCCTATAATTTTACAGGCCAACCTAAAAGATAGAAGAAAAACAGAAAGTTTAAGCAAGATTTTTGTTCGTTCCGAAATTACAGGTAAATTAATATCTTTAGCAAATGTAGTACGTTTTGAAGAAAAAGGTTCAGCAAAGCTACTAACTCGTTATCAGAGATCTAAATCAATAACATTAACCGCTCGCTTAGTTGGTGGCTATACTCTAAATGAAGCATTAAATTTTATTGAAAAAATAATTGATGATAAAGCGCCTTTAGCTGGAATTTATTACAAAGGAAAATCTCTAGATTTAAAGGAAGCATCGAGCGAATTATTAATAATATTTGCTCTAGCCTTATTAAGTGCATATTTGGTTATGGCTGGTACTTTTAATGCATGGAGACAGCCATTTGTTGTAATGTTAACTGTACCTTTGGCTGCAATAGGAGGTTTGATCTTTATTCTCCTGTTCAATAGTACAATAAATGTTTTTTCACAAATTGCTTTGGTTGTTCTTATAGGGATTGCCACAAAGAATAGTATTCTTATAGTAGATTGGGCCAACCAATTACGCGTTAAGGGTAGAACTGTTGAAAATGCAATTGTGGAGTCATGTAAAAGAAGATTTAGACCCATAATAATGACAAGTTTGTCAACACTCATTGCAATGATACCTCTTATAGTTGGCAATATTGGTCCAGGTGCTGGTGAAGGGATAAGATTAGCGGTAGGCTGTACAATATTTGGTGGTATGCTGATTAGTACTTTTTTGACTTTATTTACTACACCAGTATTTTATTTGCTACTTTGCAAAAATTCTAAAAGAATGGACGACATAGATCTTCAGCTGAGTAGAGAACTTAAAAGATAATATATTTATTCTTATCTAAATTTTTTCTGCAAAGTGTAAGTTGCTTCCTATATTTGCTAGCAGTTTCTTTTACAGATCTAGCATAAATAATTGCTTTCTTGTCTTTGGAATAATTCTTGTAATCGCCCCATCCTTTATAATAAGCAAGATATTGTCTGTAGGCATCGTTCTTAGGTATTTTTAATAAAGTTGTTGTTTTGTTTACGTACCAACCTATAAAATCTACTGAATCCTTAAATCTTGCTCTTGTGGCTAATTTCTTGCCTGTCTCTCTTTTGTATTGTTGCCAAGTTTTTTCAACAGCTTGACTATATCCAAATGAGCTGGAAGGTCTTTTAAAAGGAATTATTTTAAATAATTTAACTCTTGGTGGTTTTGCTAACCAATTAAAATCGCTTTCTTTTTTTATAAAAGCCAGCTGAACATATATTGGGGCTCCCCATTTTTTATAAGAGGCTTTTGCATGCTTGTACCATAAATAGCGCTCTTCAAAGATTGCACAACTATTTTGTGTGTTTTTTGGAATAGAGGAACAGGCGGTAACAAATAGTAAAATTAATAAATAAAAATTTGTTTTTCGAATCACTCAAACATTATAAATTATTATATTTTTTATAAAATATAATTATAAAAATTGCTATTAACGTTCCAAATAAATTGGCAAAAAGATCTAAAAATTGAAAAGATCTATTTGGTATAAAAGAATGAAACAATTCTAAAACTATTGATAAGACTATTAAAAAAATTATAGTTTGTTTAAAGCTGCTCTCTCTCATGTAACTAATTAAAGCAAGTATCGATAAATAGAAAAAAGCCAATGCATGATTAATAGATGTTCCAATGGGATTTGGAATAAGATCTGGTTGTTTTCCAAAATCTCCGTAGAACAGATATCCGATGAGGCTGCCTGGAAACAGATAAAGTATTAACAATACTGTTAACGAAAAATAATAAAAGAATTTAATACCCTTCATATCAATAATTTAATATATTATTTTCAATTAACAAATATTTAATGGGAAAACTCACAATTATCAGACACGGACAAAGTACCTGGAATGCAGAAAATCGTTTCACAGGATGGGTTAATGTTGATCTTTCAGAAAAAGGGGTCTTGGAAGCAGAAAAGTCTGGAAAATTATTAAAAGAGCTAGGTTTAGAATATGATATTTGTTTTACTTCATATCTTAAACGAGCAATAAAAACATTAGAAATAGTTTTAAAGACTGCTGGAAAAAACAAAATATATATAAAAGCCTGGGAGCTTAACGAAAGGCATTATGGGGCTTTAACAGGATTAAATAAGACTGAAGCTAAAGAAAAACTAGGCGAAGAACAGTTTAATCAATACAGAAGATCTTGGGATAATGCTCCTCCAATTCTAGATAAAGGATCAAAATATAGTTCACACAATGATTCTTTGTATAAAGAATTAAAAAATGTACCTGACACAGAGTCTCTTAAAAATACTTATAATCGCGTTATACCTTACTTTAAAAAAAATATTCAAGAACATCTAAAACAGGATAAAAATATAATTATATCAGCTCATGGAAACTCTTTGAGATCTTTGTGCAAATATTTGTTTAATATTTCTGACAAAAAAATTAATGAATTAGAAATTCCTACAGGAAATCCTCTGATAATCTTTTTTGATAAAAATTTAAAAATTGAGAAATATTACTACTTGGATAAAGAAAGAGAAGAAAAAATTATATTTAATCAATAATTTTTTTATTTAGAAGTTTCTCATAAATATTCTTACTGTTCAAATGATAGAATTTTTGATTACTTTTTAATGCCAAAATATTTTTTTTTGATATTAGATCATCCCATATCTCATTCATTGAAAAAATCTTCTTTTTAGTTTCTTTAAAAATTTTCCTATTTAGAATTTGCATACCAGTAAAGATAAATTGATTTTTATTATTTCGACTAATTCCATTGTTATCATAAACATTGAAGTCTCCTTTGAAAGAAGAATCAAAACTGAAAGACTTGTCAACTAATAAAAGACAGATTTTTTTACTTTCGCTATAAAGTTTTTCTAATAAATTGAGTTCATCCTTATATTTATTGCTCCACACAGTATCGGGATTTATAACTATAAAAGGATCGTCATTAAAACTTTCTGTGCCTTTAAAAATCCCACCACCTGTATCAAGCAATTCATTTCTTTCATCAGATATTATAATTTTAATTTTTAAGCCTTTGTTTTTAATAAAATTCTCAATTTGTTCTGCCAAGTGATGAACATTAATAACTAATTCTTTTATTCCATGCTCAATCAACAAATTAATAGATCTTTCTAAAAGATTATGCTTGCCAATTTTTATTAGTGGTTTTGGAGTTTTTAATGTTAATGGTTGCATTCTAGTTCCAAGACCAGCAGCTAGTATCATTGCTTTTTTTATTTTCATTAAAACTTTCTTCTTTTACGTTTTTTTTTAGATATTAACTCATCAATCAAATTTTTTAGATTATAAAAGATAGGATTCTTTAATCTCATTTCTATTAACTTCCAAGTATATGGCAAAAATTTAAGATAATTAGATTTTTTATCTCTTACATGCAATCTTGCAAAAATACCGAGTATTTTTAAATTTCTTTGGACAGATAAAATATCAAAATCATTTTTTAAATCTCTTTTTTTAAATCTTGTTTTTTTTAAATAATAGTTAAATAATTTTTCTTTAGTTTTTTGAGGTATCTTAATTCTTACATCATCTATTAAAGATGCAACGTCATATAAAGGATTTCCTATAATTGCGTCTTGAGAGTCTATTAAGCCAAACCTTTTTCCGGAGATCATGACGTTGGAAACATGAAAATCTCTATGAGTAAAACAATTATTTCTGAGTTTTAAACGTTTATAAAGTTTATTCAATTCTTTTCTAATCTTGATTTTTATCTGCTTAGATTTTTTTTTAGTAAATAAATATTTTAGATACCAATCAAAAAATAAATCCGATTCTTTGTGCAAATTATAACTATTGTATTTTTCAAATTTTATTTTATTACTTTTAAAATTATATTCTTTTTTTAGTTTAATCTTTTGCATCTTAATAATTATGTCTATTAATTTTTTATAATTACTTAATTTATTTTTTTTATTTTTTATGAAATTATAAAAAGAGGTTTTTCCTAAATCAGCAATCTCTATAATATTTTTGTTCGTAAAATTGTTTAAAAGTTTAGGTGCTAAAATTCCATTCGTATTTAAAATCTTGTTCACCGCACTATAAGTTACTAAATTCTTAAATTTATCTTTTCTAGCCAATACAATTATTGAAGATTTAGAACCCTTTTGAATCCTATAAAATTCTCTAAATGATGCATCGCCAGAAATTTTCTTTAGCTTATATTCCATTTATTTTAAAATCTTTCCATTTTCCATAACCCAAAAAACTTATATTTCTTTCATTTTCATTTTCTGCATATTTTAAATCAATTTCAAGTTTGTCTTTTTTAACTCTGTCTTTCAAAAGCTCAGGCCATTCGATTATTTTAATTGTTTTTTCATCACCTTCGAAGATCCCTAGCTGCTTTGTTTCCTCAAAGGTTTTAAGTCTGTATAAATCGTAATGCATAATTTTAGATTTCTTAATTTCATACTCGTAGACTAAATTAAACGTAGGGCTTAATACCTCTGTTTCTTTAATTTTTTCTTTTTTTTGAAGATAGTTAATAAAATATCTAGAAAATGTGGTCTTACCAGTACCTATTTCTCCATAAAGAAATATACAATCTTCTTTTGAAGCTTTGTCAGCAATTTGTTTTGAAATCAAACTTAAATGTTCTAAAGATTTAATAATCATTGGCTACTAAACTAGTAGCGATAGCTATCTGGTTTAAATGGACCTGATGTTTTTACGCTAATATAATCCGCTTGATCTTTTGATAGTTTTGTTAATTTAGCTCCAACTTTTCCTAGATGCAAGGTTGCTACTTTTTCATCTAAGTGCTTTGGTAAAACATAAACTTTTTTCTGATATTTTTCAAAATTGTTCCATAATTCAATTTGAGCAATAACTTGATTAGTAAATGATGCGCTCATAACAAAGCTCGGATGTCCGGTAGCACAGCCCAAATTAACTAATCGACCTTCTGCTAATAATATAATTCTTTTTTTGTCTGGAAATTCTATTTCATGGACTTGTGGTTTGATTTCTGTCCATTTGTAATTCTTTAAAGAATCTACCTGAATTTCATTATCAAAATGACCTATGTTACAAAGTATAGCTCTATCTTTCATTTTTCTCATATGATCTGCTGTCACAATATCTTTGTTTCCTGTTGCAGTAACAACTATGTCTGCCTCTTTAATTGCCTCATCCATTAAGACTACTTCATATCCTTCCATAGCAGCTTGCAATGCGCATATTGGGTCGGCTTCAGTCACCATTACTCTTGCTCCACTTTGTCTTAAAGATGCTGCACTCCCCTTTCCTACATCTCCAAAACCAGCAACAATTGCTACTTTGCCTGACATCATGACGTCTGTGGCTCTTTTAATGCCATCCACCAAACTTTCTCTACAACCATATAAATTATCAAATTTTGATTTTGTTACGGAGTCGTTTACATTTATTGCTGGAATTAATAATTTTTTTTCAGATTCCATTTTCTTTAAAGCTTTTACTCCTGTTGTAGTTTCTTCAGAAACTCCTTTTACAGACTTAAGCATGTCTTTGTATTCTTTATGCATAAGAGCAGTTAGATCGCCACCATCATCAAGAAGCATATTTGCTTTCCAAGTTTTTTTTCCTTCAATAGTTTGCTTTATACACCAACGATACTCTTTTTCTGTTTCGCCTTTCCAAGCAAATACTGGGATTCCCACTTTTGCTATAGCTGCTGCTGCATGATCTTGGGTAGAAAAAATATTGCACGAGGACCATCTTGCCTCTGCTCCTAAAGCAACAAGAGTTTCAATTAAAACTGCTGTCTGTATAGTCATATGAAGACATCCTATTATTTTTGCTCCTTTAAGAGGGGATTTTCCTTTATATTCTTTTCGTAAAGCCATTAGACCTGGCATCTCTGTCTCTGCCAATGAAATCTCTTTTCGACCAAAATCAGCTAAATTAATATCTTTTACTTTGTAATCTTGTGACATAATAAATTTTTCTTTTAACAATATAGCTAAATCTTATCAAACAACAATGCTAATTTAATTTAGGTAGCAAAACTTCTATTTGAGTTCCTTGTTTATCAAGTCTGTTAGAAGCCGATATTGAGCCCTTATGAAGCTCAACTATATTTTTTGCTATATTCAAACCGAGTCCTGAATGTTCGCCAAAATTTTTTGGTCTATTGCTATAAAATCTTTTAAAAATCTTTTGAGGAGATGACTCAGTAAGCCCAGGTCCTTCATCTTTTATCAAAAGAATAAAATTGTTTTTTGCTTCAGTTATTTCAACATCTATTTTGCTATTATCTTTACTAAAAGAGACTGCATTGTCTAACAGATTTGCAATAACTTGTTCCAGTCTATTTTCAATACCTAGAATGAAAAAACCTTTCCCATTTTCATTTTTGTTAACAATATTAATATTTATATTCTTATTTTGGCTAGAAAGATTTTGGTTAAAATCTTCTACCACTCCTCTTATTACAGAATCTAAATCTATTTTTTTCATTTTTTCTCGGGATAAAGAAGCTTCATCTTTTAACATTTGTGAATAGTCAGTTATAAGTCTTTCTATTCTTTCGACGTCATGATTAATTATTTCAAATAAC
>Ga0315334_10001093_pt1 | contig 16574 bp, 29 predicted proteins | sample M150034915metaG_FD_205555 | JGI IMG/M metagenome (GOLD analysis project Ga0315334, IMG submission 205555) | Ammonia-oxidizing marine archaeal communities from Monterey Bay, California, United States - M1 500m 34915 | ecosystem: Environmental > Aquatic > Marine > Intertidal zone | place: USA... | reverse complement strand
TTATGTATTTGATACTGTAGACACTCCTCTTTTCAAGAGAATGGTCTACAGTTTGTGTGGATTGACTATGTTCATCTATTTGATTACCGACTGTGCTGGGGGATAACTGCATGTATGACGATAAGCTAAAATGGTTAGATAAAGCATCTTGTAGGAGTATGGATACTAGAATGTTTTTTCCTACTCGAGGAGTAAGTCTTACTGCTGTAAAGGATATTTGTAAATCATGTCCTGTGGTCAAACCATGCTTAGAATATTCTATGAGAACTGTTGAAAAATTTGGCGTGTGGGGTGGAACGTCAGAAAGAGAAAGAAGGAAAATGCGTGGTATTAGGAGACGAGTTCTGCAGCGGGGAGAAGATATAGATATTTCTACATTGCTGAGTGTGGTTAATGTTAATATCTCGACTCTGAAGGAGTCTGAGTTGGAACCATATTCCCTAGAGGATTATTTTAAGTAAATGAAAACTATTGCGATTGGAGTAGCGTTATCGATTATTTTAATCTCATGTGCGAAGGCATTCGACACAGATATTCCGTTGTCTGGTGGCGTAGATCAATTGCCTCCAGTTTTAGTAGAATATTATGAAGAGTCTACAAGCATGGCTATAGATATTAGCTACGATGTGGTTCATCCAGATCCTATTATTGAATATGTGGCTTTGTTTGATCCTAATGCTCCTGAGCATGCGTTTTGGAGTGCTGCCAGCACTACGACAACGACTATGAGTTTGCCTTTGAGTGCAGAAGTTCCAGAAATATTGCCAGAGTTTCAAACGTTGGGAGAGTTGGTTGATAAGTATTTTTTGCCTGAGGATAAGGAGTTCATTCTTTGGTTGGCTTTTTGTGAATCGAGTGCTTTTCCTGAACATTATATGAGTAGTGCTGTGAATAAATCTTCTCGAGCGAGTGGATGGTTTCAGCATTTACCTAAGTTTTGGGATGAGCGATCTGTAGCAGCCGGCTTTGAGGGTTATAGTATTTTTAATCCTGAGGCTAATGTTGGTGTGGCTGCTTGGTTATTTTATGAAGATGGTGGTGCTAGACATTGGGAGTGTACGTGGTAATGAATAAAAGAGAAGTTCCGCATATAGGTGCCATGATGGTTACTATGGTTAGGTGCTATGAGTGTGACAGAATGTTTAATTTAATGGACGAAACTGATGCTCAGGAGTACTATTATGGGCATGATTGCGAGGTTGAATAGGTACTGATTTGAGTGCATAATATACATAGGCAAATTGTTTAATTCTAGTTGCGATAATATCGTATAGGAGAATGTAATGGGATACTACGTATACATTGAGGAAAGCACTCTTGCTCTTCCTAAAGAACATTATGATCAAGCTTATAGTGTGCTTTGTGATTTGAATAAGTATGATGATTATAAGCAGGGTGGTTCGTTTGGTGGTCCTGGCAAAGACATAAAGTGGTTTTCTTGGATGGCTGAAGACTATCCTTCTGAGTGTAGTAACGCTCAGGAGATTTTGGAAATGCTTGGCTTTGCCTGTGTGGAGGAGGATAATGCTTTAACCATTCATCAGTATGATAGTAAGATTGGTCAAGAGGATTTGTTCTTATCCACCATTTGCCCTCTCCTTAATGGCTATATTGTTTGGCGTGGTGAGGACGGAGAAGAGTGGATGGATAACTATGACGGTATGACTGTTAAGAGATATTATAGATCTTCCGATTGGGTTTCATCTGTTGACTATGATGGGCCTATTGAGTATTACAAGAGAATGGCAGAACTCAGAAAGGAATCTAGATTGAGGCTAAAGCAAGAGCAGGAAAAAAATGAAGCAACTAAAGGAGCTTGATGATGTCACATCCCAGTAAAGAATTTTTGCAAGAATTGTTGGATATGTTGAAGGGAGCCAAAATTGTTGATGCATATGTAGATAATGATGATGGCAATGATTATGATAACTGGCCTGTGCTGGTAGTTGATTTCCCGAATCACATAAAAGATGGGGAGAATACAATTAGGGGAGAAGTGCTTATAGCACAAGATGAGGAATGTAATGGACCCGGGGCTCTTATTGGCCTCTACGAGATTAAGGAATTAACAAATGGCTGAACTGCGTGAATCACATGAACTGTTTAACAAGATTGCTGACATTATCGACTTTCAACCAATGAAATATAATCAATCAACCTGGGGTGAGTCTGCAACTAGGTTTGAAGATGGAGATGGCTTGATTGCTTGGGACAATTTCAACATTGATGGTGAGTACATTGAAAGAGGTGTGGATGATTTAAAGGAAGAGAATAGGAAGGATGATGCTTGTGGTACTGCTGCTTGTGTAGCCGGCTGGGCTTGTTTATTGTCTGGTTATCATCCTACTCTTGTAGAAGGTAATGTTGAGGAACAGGATACATATGGTGACAGCAATTTGATTAAGAAGTATGGTGGTAGATTCATTAATCTGTTCCGCAGCAAGACGTACTTTCAGTACAATGTCATGTGCGATAAGAAGGATGTAATGACTCCTATCAATCCTAATACTGGTCGCTTGTTGACCATGGAGGATATGAATTATGACGATGGTATAACTATTGATGGGAATCATTTCGTTAGGCCTGACTATGTTGGTCAACAGCTTCTTAAGCTTGAAGATTATGATGCCCGCATCTTGTTTGATGGAGATACAGATTGGAATGGTGATGATCTTCGTCGTATTGGTAAGGGTATGACTCCTGATGAAATTTGGCAAGAAAAGAGCACTGATGGAATGGATGATTTCTGTGAAGATTGTGGATACGATGAGTGTGAATGCTAATGAATGATATGCAGAATCGGGCAGATAACATATGGACAGGTGATGCTAAGGATGTAGAGTTTGTTCATGCTACTTACAAGGTTCCTATTGGCTATGGAATAATGCCACAGATAAGAGCAGCCATGATTCATTTGGATTGCTACACAGAGGAAGAGTTGAAAGGTATGAGTGATACCGCACTTCTTCAGTTGTGGGTGAATGCCATTTTGGATAATCAGATAGATAATGATTGGGAAAGACTTGGAGAGATAGGAGAAAGACCATGAGTGCTACACATAGGATTTTTGTTACTTTCCTAATGGAAGAAATGACTGGCAGTCCAGAAGAATCTGCAGAGGTTTTGTTGGACTTGTACATTGCCGATGAGGTAACTATAGTAGATGTAGTTGCAGAAGAGATAGGAGAAAGGCCATGAGTGAAATTGGTGATGATAAAGATATCTATGATGTCTATGAGCAAGAGAAAGAGATGGCGCATTCTCACGCTTGGGATATGACTTTAGCTCAGGCGCAGGATGCTCTTACTAAGAGAGTTCATAGTCATCGCCAGATTCAAGAAATTGTTGATACTCTTGTTCACGATATGATGAATGAGGCCAACTATTGGAAGGATAATAAAAATGAGTAGAGGAGAGATTGTAGCAGATTGCCCTCGTTGTGGTGAGTTTTCAATAAGGGAGCCGGAAGCATTGAATGCTTTGAGTAGAACAACTCGAGGGGTTGATGATATTCCTATGTATGTCTGTTCTGCTTGCGGTTCAGATGAAGGAATGCTTGAGTTTTATAATAGCGGTGGTTGTCAGCCTCAAAGTGAGTGGCCTGTAGTAAGGGAGTTTTCTTTTGAGTTTGAAAACAGGTACTGGGAGAACAAGTTGCCTACTGTGTTGAATAAAGAAGAGGCAGTTGATAGTGATCATGCGTAAAGCATTCGAGTGGTTTGACCAGTTGGCTCCCAATCATATGTTATGGGCTGTCGGTGTATACGGTATCATTATGACTTTCATAGTGACGTATATCCATTTCGTATTGTAGGGAGATATGGTAAAAGCTCTCGTGGTGGAATAGGTATACACAGCAGACTTAAAATCTGCCGCCGGCATAAGGCATAAGGGTTCGAATCCCTTCGGGAGCACGTTTTAAATTAAAACAACAATGATAGAAAGGTTATGGTAATGGAACCAAGGAAATCGAAGATCTTGTTTGATAAGATTGCTGATCAGATTGAACATGAACCTGGATCATATGATCAAGAAACGTGGGGTCATGGCCCTAGGCATTATGTGAAGGATAATGAGTTTGTGATCGATCAGAATGCTTGTGGCACTGCTGCTTGTGTAGCAGGTTGGGCATGCTTATTGTCTGGTTGGCATCCCACCATAAAGATATATACTTCCGATGACAATACGACTAGCATTGGATTTGATTTTTCCTTTATGTCTGATTCTCCTGGAGTAGTATCAAAAGATTGGGGGTCATGGTTTGATCATGGAAAGAAAGATCATGAATCTTTTGGAGCGGATCTATTAGGTATAGAAAGAAAAGTGGAACGTGTAGATATAATTGCCAGAAGGTTGTTGGACCTGGAGTATGATGAATCTGTTCTTCTGTTTGATGAAGGTACTGAAATACATCCAGATGATTTAAGGGAGATAGGGAATGGTCATGACGCTGGGAATATTTTAACTTGGGCAGATGATGAAGAAACGTATGAAGACGAAGAAAAGGATGACTAATGTCTAATAAAAGTAATGGTAGGAAGATCAAAGCGTTGTTGCGACATAGCAGCATGAAGAAGTGGTCAAAGAAAAGGAGAGGTTTCTAATGGATACAGTAGAAGAAATCACTGAAGCAGAAGTTGACCTATTTACAAGTCAACGATACCAGCTATTGAATAAGATTGCTGATCAAATTGAGTCTGCTCCTGAGACTTATGATCAAGCACATTGGGGAACACAGAAAAATTTCGATTTTGAAACATGTTACTTGGATATTCCAAGTGATCTAGTTTTCACTAATCCTAATGTTCAGATAACGGAATGTGATACGACGTATTGTATCGCAGGGTTTGTTGCTTCAATGTCTGGTTGGTATCCAACAATTGATTACGAGTATGATCGTAGTCGTCGCAATGTGACTGGAATAAGTTATGATTACTCGAGGGTTGCAAACAAGCCTCATGTTAATCTAGATAGATGCCTTAGTAATAAGACGAAGTGTGATCTTCCCGATGGTGTCGTGTATGATGAAGGGGGAATCATAATAAGAGAGGTATCTAGAGTTGCTAAGGAGGTGTTGGAAATGAATGATAACGATTCGAATTTCCTATTCGCTTCTTCAAATGAATGGACACCTGAGCAGCTAAGAGATATCGCAGAAGGTTCTTCTCCCGGTAAGGTAGCGGTTCAAATCATACAGTAATCGCCGGGGGTAGGTGTAAGCGTACTTACAACAGTAAGGAGAACAATTGGATAGCATATCCACATAGGGAGTTATATTAGTAAGTAGGAGTACTTACTGCATCAACGGAAACCCCACCTCTCAGCCTAAAAACTGGGGGGTGGGGTTTTTTAATGTCCATAAACATATAGAGATAACACTAAACAAAAACCCCCCGACCCACACTCCAAACAGCCCCAAAATATAAACAAACACATGACGTATACATGACGTATGCCGTGCACATATTTTATAGGCTCCATATAACGTGTATTTGAATGGGGTGAAGGTTTCAAGACGTTAGCCTTCGTTGTTTAAAAAATTTTGTATAGATTCGAATAGAACTAAAGGTTTTAATAAATAATAAATGTTTTTATGAAGGTTTCCAGCTATCATTTGGGGGAGCCGGCTGGGCGTTTATAAGGGTGTCTTATAAGGTACAGTATTAAATACCACCATCAATGATGGCAATAATTAAACTTTATTTTTTCTAAGTATATTTGGGGGGTGAAACTTGGAGCAATAGATATCGCCTAATTATAGGGGTTTACATTAAGGGAAATTATTACCGTTCGCGATAATCGTTGAAAATATTCCTCGAGAATAATCCTGGAGAATAATCCATGAGAATAACCCTCCAAGATAATCCCCGACAATAACGGGGAAGAATATCCATTCTTCATAATCCTCACTATTGGCCTTTGCGTTTGGGCATGTTGTTATTGAATTTAGTGAAGGTCATGACAACTACTATTTGTAGAAATCGGCAGTAGAAATCGTTATCAGTTCCCGTTCACATTTACTGCCTGCTGTGGGCTCTAACTTTGAGCTCTAACAATCTCTCTTGAAATTACACGGCTGTAGTTCCCAATACAATCGCCGGCTTTTACTCTTACGTTTCGGAGGCCAGGATTAGGCGTATTAAATATCGTTAATAAATAACGTTAATTTTCGTGGGCGCAGCCGGCCTCTATTTATAAACGGAAACTATTATTATTAATTGTTTTGGTTACTTTTGGGGGCACTCAATTAGCGTTAATAAATAACATTAATTTAATTGGTACAAGCCCTTCGGGTACTCGTTCCTCGCATACCAATCAAACTTATCGATAATTTTGGATTCTATAATAGGTGGGGACAAATACACACTCTATATAAGAGAGTGTTTATAATTAATTTTGCGGGTACAAGGGCTTCGCCTTCTCGTGCCTCGAATACCCGTCAAACTTATCGTTATAAATAGGTGGGGACAAATATGCACTCTATATAAGGGAGTGTTATTAATAATTTTTGCGGGTGCAAGTCCTGCGGATGCCTACGGCACACCCGGCCAATGAGGTGGGGAAATATATGCACTCTATATAAGAGAGTCGATATAAAGAATTACGTTCACGTAAGGAGGGGTGGACGGCAAGTCAGCACGACCGCATCGACCTTCCTGGCCACCGTCGAGTCCCGCCTAGTCGGTGGTCGAGGAGCGTTAGTGCCGGCTCCAGGGAGCGGACTAATCGTGAGTGTTGGCGATGGTCGTTGACTTAGCACTATCGGTTGTGCCTACGATGGCTGCATGAGCGGCAACTACAACAACCACCCGCACCACAGGTATCTATGCCCGTGCCTATCGTGCCGTTGCGCTTGGGCCGGAAAGACGACCGACCCGCCCCGCTACCCGGCGGTCGAGGTCCGAGCCTGCGAGACTTGTGGCAGGCCATTGTCCCGCTACAACAAACTGAACTCATGCGGCCCCTGCATCATCGCAGCCGCACGCCAAGTCTGATCGACTAGAGGAAGGATCAGCCCGAATGTCGGAGCAGCGAATCATCACCGCCGCCGAGGTCCAGGACGAGATGAGAAAGGAACCGAGCATCATGGCAGAGACACCCATCGGCCAGATCATTGATCTGTCCGCGCAGGTAGTCGGTCGCCGCGGTGCGGTCGCCACATACCGACAGGACTTGTGCGATCTGATGGCTAACGCCTTTCAGAACGGACAGGCTGTCGCGGTGACCGGATACGCGGTGCTTCGCGCCAAGTACGACTCAGACGAGGCGTATGCGAACGCGAAGCAGGCCCGAGGTGCCGATCTGCGGAAGCACGCGAAGCGCGTGCTGGAGCAGGAAGGTATCGAAGGTCGGAAAGTCAGCATCAACTGGCACCCCGACACCGGAGTCCCCCAAGTAGCCCTAAAGGCTGCCTAGAGGCCCCGCCTGCACACTGACTAGGCATCGGCGGTCTGATCAACCGTGGCAACAGCACAATGATCCGGAGCCGCCCTACGGGGCGGCTCTTTCGCGTGGTGGTGTCGGTGGTCGAGGCCCGTTGGTTCAGCGCCAGGGCGAGCCTTATTCCGGGTGCTAGCTCTGACATGGTTTGGCGGGCCTACTCAAACGAGGGAGGACGCAGGGACGCATTTCGCGGGTACTTATTCGGGGATGGCCAGCAAGTCAGCACGACCGCATCGAAGAATGGCTCGATGGCGGCCACCCGGAGACCCTGGCTAATCGCCCTGGCTAATCGTCCTGGCTAGTGACCCTGGCGACCCGTGGAGCGATCCTCCCGAGTGCGCCAGGTTGGATGGGCCTCGGTGCCACCCAACGTCGAATCCGAACGGCTGAGAGGCTCCCAGGGTTCTCGAATCGACCCAGGTTGGTCGCCCTGGCCGGTATGGCCGGCGTGAGCAGCTCGGGAGAAAATCTGGTGGAGTTGATCTCCAAAACCAGAAGAAGCGCCCCGTGGGCGCTTCCTCCGTACCTAACCGATTGTTCTGTTCCCAACGTCCGGTGAACGTCGGCCACCCTTTAGGTGGCAGTGTGAGGCTCGACTAGCGCCGAGAGACTTGAGGTACTCCGTCCATCTCGGTTCCAGTTTCAGGAGCCCAGTTTATGGAGCACTTGGTACCAGTCTCAAAAGTGCCGTCCGTGACGAGCATGTCAACGTGGGAACGAATCTCCGCTCCTACGCGTTGCTTCTCATTCTTGTAAGAGTCGAGACTCTCGAACGAGTTGCGTAGCACTGCCATGCCCGTGAGTGCCGCAGCGCCTCCCGCCTCGAACGCTTCTGCGATTATGCTGCAGAGGCTTTCGTTACGGAGCGCAACGGCGCCACGGCGTCCCTTGGATACGTCATCTAGTGAAATCACGCGGCCAAGTTTTTCTGCCTTGGTGGTAGCCATTGTGTGTGTGTCCTTTCTCGCCGTTGCAGTAGTCGACGCGGGGATAGCGACTCCCCTAACCAATCGAACGTTGTTCATGCTTCCTTTCCTAGTCGGTCGAGTTGCAGAGTGAGCACGGACACGCGCCCATCTCGTGAGTGATGCGCGCCCAGGTCGAGTCCTCAGTCGGAGCGTTCACAATGTAGGTGGAGTAGTTGTCGCCATCAGAAAGGAGAGAAGCTCCGTTGGTGCAGCCGTCGCATCCGCACTCCCCGTTAGGTCCCATGAGGATGGGAGAGATGACTATCCCGCTGCATCCTCCGGACTCCCTGGGTGGAAGGAACCGCGCTTGGACCTCCCGATCATCCGGTACGACTCGTAGCAGATCGTTTACGTCATCGCGTCCGATGATCTCTACCGCTTCGTCCATGACCGCGATGACGATCTCGGGAGGAGTCTCGGAGAGGATGTAGAGGGTAAGCGGATCAGTGAGAACGATCTCCTCGTTCATCACCAAGACCCACCGGACAGTAGCGAGGATGAGTCGCGACCAAGCCTCACGGTCTGCCCGGGTTTCGGGATCAGGTACGAGATGCATAGCGGGTTCCTTTTCGTCGGGTTGTCTGACCTGGGCAGGGTACCAGTCGAAACGAGACTCGACGCGCACCGTTACGACTAGCGCTAGCCAGGTCCACTTAACCGAGGGAAAACACAGGCACAGATTTTGTGGACGTAACGTGGGATGGCCAGCAAGTCAGCACGACCGCATCGAAGATGCAGCTCGTGTTTGTTTCTGGTAACAAACATGGTCTAGGCCCGCCGCCGGCCAGTGCTCGAGGCGGGACTAATCGGAGCGTCAGAGCCGAGCTGGTGGAGATCCTTGACGCAGGTTCTCTGGTCAACTAAAACGGTGCCCGTGGAGAGCGTTCACAGAGAGGAGGTGATTGACATGGCAGAACCAATCGGAGAGATCATTGATCTCTCGGAGCAGGTTGCAGGCTCTCGTGGAGCGACTGCGAAGTTCGATGACGAACTCCTCGCAGGCCTCCTGAAGGTGTTCAAGTCGAACCAAGCCATCCGGTTGAACGGTGAGTACATCGTGACGCGGGACGGCAAGTCGGAGGACACGTTCAAGAACGAGAAGCAGGCAGTCGGGGCCAACATCCGCAAGCACGGTAATCGTGTGATCGCGGAGAACGAGTCCTTGACCGGCAAGGTGAGTCTCCAGTGGCACCCGGTAACGGGCCAGCCGCAGGTGAGTCTCAAGAAGACCTAGCCGCCTCTCCAACCGCCACGACACGGGTGGCCGTCCTCTGATCAAGGATGGGAACAGAACAATGATCGGGAGCCTCCCTTCGGGGAGGCTCTTTCGCGTGGTGGGGGCGGTGCTCGAGGAGCGTCCGTTTGGTCCTGGAGGTTGGCCCATTCCGTTCGTCCTGGGTTCTGCCGGGTCCACTCAACCGAGGAGGAGCAGTAGGGCAGATTTCCTCCCCGTTCAAGGTTGGGATAGCCAGCAAGTCAGCACGACCGCCAGGGTCATTGTTGTGGACGAGCCCGTCCGACGTTGAGGATCGTTTCTGTGGGGCTAATGGGATGCTCTAACGGGAGGATGGTCCGGATGGCCGGCAGAGTGTGCTAGCCATTCCGTAGGTGGAAAGCTTCCACCGGAAAGGGGGTGAGGGACATGGCAGAAGAACTAGGCGAGATCATTGACTTGGATGCCCAAGTCATAGGTCCCCGAGGCCAGACAGCCCAGTACGACGATGCGTTGATCGCGTTGATCCGCAAGGCGTACAAGGCTGGCAAGGTCGCCCGCATCGACGGTGGGAAGTACACCGTGGTTCGTGCCGAGTACGAGTCGAAAGACAAGTACGACAACGCGAAGCAGGCAGTCGGCGCCGAAATCCGCAAGCACGCGTATCGCGTGATCGCGGAGGACGGGCTGGCCGGGAAGCCGTCGATCAACTGGGACCCTGAAGGCCGACCGCAGGTCAGTCTGAAGGGCTAGTTGGCTCTCGCAACTGTCGCGACACGGGCGACGGTCCTCTGGTCAAGGATGGCAACAGAACAATGACCGAGAGCCCCGCTACGGCGGGGCTCTTTCGCGTATGGGAACGGGTGTTCGAGGTCAAGCTCTTTCGCTATTCGCCGGGGTTATTCGCTGGGACCATGTGCGCAATCTGGGGAGTTGGGGGTCAGGATTTCGCGGGTGTTTATTCGGGGTAGCCAGCAAGTCAGCACGACCGCGTTGGCCTTCCGAGTCGGAGGTTGAGGAGGGTTGGTTGGGGGCCGCATGGCTGAACTGGTCGGTTCCAGGTACTGGACTATTCCGGTGCCGGCAACCTCGCTGAATGGTGGCCGGAAGGGTTCCAGCTCTTCCGCTATTCGGAGGATGGTCGGAAAGGTTGGCGGAACGTGGTAGACCTTCACTCATGGAAAGCATCCATGGAAGGGAGGTGACAGACATGGTGGATTCAATCGGGGAGATCATTGACCTCTCCGAGCAGGTCACCGGCTCACGCGGCGCCACCGCGAAGTACGACGACGGGTTGCTCACGCTTCTCTCGTCGGCCTTCAAGGCGGGCAAGGTCGCGAGGCTGAGCGGTGATTCCTACGTCGTGCTGCGGTCGAACTACTCGTCGGAAGATGAGTACAAGAACGCCAAGCAGGCGGTCGGGGCTGAAATCCGCAAGCACGCGCGACGCGTGGTGGAAGCGGACGGTCTCACCGGCAAGGCGTCAGTCCAGTGGCACCCGGAGACGGGTCAGCCGCAGGTCTCGCTGAAGGCGTAGGGCTGCTCCCCAACTGACTCAGACTCGGCCCTCATCCGGAGGGTGGCAACAGCACAATCGGACGACTGAGCCCCCTGCGGGGGGTTCTTTCGCGTTGCGATCCAAGCTGGTGGACTTTGAGGATCGCGACGGCATCTCTGCGGCCAGGTCCGCTCAATCCTCATGGGTAGGGGCACTGGATTTCGTGCCCGCAACGTGGGTAGCCAGCAAGTCAGCACGACCGTCTTAAAGGTGGGGGAATATGTTTATTCAATATAGTGGAGTTGTATATAGGCTTATGTTGACGCACTTAAGCTGGAGGCAGCCAGACCAGCGCACGACACTGCCGGTCATCGTGACCCGGTGCCCGAGGCCGACCCGTAGAGCCATCCTCCCGAGCCTCCCGAGTTGGATGGACCCCAACCCCATCCAACGTCGATTCGGAACGGCTGGTGCCCTCTCAGGTGCCTGGAATGGACCCGATCCGACCCGATCCGGCCAGCCCGTCTGCCTTTCTCGCCCGGTGCCGGCAGTAGCCGAGGGTCGAGGTCCATTAGTTCACCTTGGTTCCTGGCCCTCGCCCTTTCCCCTGCCCCTTGAACGCGAAAGCACCCCGCCTCTCTGCCGATACTCAGAGGGGCGGGGTGCCCGGTCATTGTGCTGGTGCCACCCTTGACCAGAGGGCCGAGGCTAAGTCAGGAGGAGCCGACTCCCCTAAGGCCGCAATTGGACTTGGGGGACGCCTGACTCAGGGTGCCAATTGATTGAGCACCGTGAGCCAGCCGGAAGCGTGCCGTCCGCGACGAGGGCGTCGAAGTGAGCGCGGATTACCGCGGCCACCCGCTGCCTTTCGTTTCGGAAGGCGTCATCCGTATCGAAGGTCGAACGGATGACCGCCATGCCGTGGAGCGCTACTGCCTTGCCTGAGTTGCAGGCCTTGGCGAGCAGCGACATGAGCGCAGGGATGCGCTCCGCCACGGCACCGCGCCGCCCCTTGACGACATCACCGAGATCAATGATGCCGCCGAGGTCGTCGGCGTTGGAGGTCATAGTGGAATCCTTCCTCGCCATCGCAGGTGTCGACGCGGGGAGGGCGAGTCCCCCAGTCAGTCGAACGGTGTACATCCTGTCTCCCTTCCTAGTTGGACGAATCGTTGGGGTCCAGGACCTGACAGCCCGGGCAGGGACAGGTGCCCCATGCCACGGCCATCTGGTCCCAAGTGGAGTCGGTGCAGACGTCGCAGTCGCATTCGTCATCCGGCCCAAGGGTGATGGGAGCCAGCAGCACGCCGCCGCTCCCGTTGGAGTTGCCCTCCGGTGGCAGGAACCGAGCCTGCACAGAGCGGTCATCCGGTACGACTCCCAGCAGGTCGTCGGAGTCGTTCTGGTCAATCATCCGCAGAGCCTCGCCCATAACCTCGAGGATGACTTCCGGTTCATTGGCCCAGAGGATGAACCGAGTCAGAGGATCGGTCAGGGCGACATCCTCGCCCATGACTAGGACGTAGCGCATGGAGGCGAGGACGAGCCGGGACCAAGCCTCGCGGTCGGCCCGGGTGTCAGCGTCGGGATAGTCGGTCATGGTGAGTGCCTTTCGTAGGGGTTCGGTGCCAGGGGGAAGAGTATCAGGGATTCTGAGCTCCGCGTGCATCATTACGGCAGGGACTATCGGAGGGCACTAAACGGAGGGGAGGCTGGGGAAGGATTTTCGCGGTTGCACTTAAGTTGGAGGCAGCCAGACCAGCGCACGACACTTTCGAGCTCGAGGGGGCCGCAGGATGAAAGTGTCGAACAGGCAGCGCCGAGAGCGGTTGGTTTAGCCACTCCGAGTGTTTTTGCCCTCAGCGCCACGCAGAGCGTCTCTAACGGCTCTACCCCCGCTAATGACCCAACCCCCCACGCGAAGTCTCGCGTGGCGATCTGGAGCAAACGTTTTCTGTGGTTGGTTTCGCCACGGAATGCGTTTGCCGCCAGGACGGAGGGGGAGAGGTCAGGTCGATGGGATGACTTCGAGGGAGGGCACCAGCCGGATCGTCGGTCGGAACCTGCCGGCTCGAGGTTCCGAGCGGCGGCCCCGAGACGCGAAGAACCCCCACCCGAGCCAATGCTCCGCGGTGGGGGCTCTTCCCGCTAGTTCACAGACCCGCTACCAACCCGAAATGGGGTGGGAGGGGAGCGGCGGTTCCTAGCGGTAACCGTCCAGTAAGGGTTAACCCTTTATGGACACCTGTGGCACATCCAGTTCAGGGTGCCAGTTGATCGAGACCTTCGTTCCTGCCTCGAGCCTGCCGGTTTCGGACAGGTGGTCGATGTGCTTGCGGATCACTGCGCCGATCCGTTGGCGTTCGTTGGCGAAGTCGTCCTTTGCCTGATAGTCGCTGCGGGACACTTTGAACCCGCCGATGAGGCAGGCGCTGTTGGCGTCCAGTTGCGACAGCAGTTCGAGGAGGTTGTCGTCGTAGGTGGCCGTGGCACCCCGTCGCCCTTTGGCGACGGAATCCACGCTGATCAGTTCCCCGAGGGGATTGGCGGTAGCCATGTCAGGTCTCTTTCTGTTGTTGGTTTCTGACAAGGGCATCTTCGCACACGCGTTCAACCCTTGTCAAGGACCATTCACTCAACGCGGTCGGCAGCCAGACCAGCGCACGACACTGCCGGCCTTTTTTTTTTGCAGACGTTCCGTCCTGGCGGCGAACGCATTCCGTGATCAAATCACCTACCGACAGTGTTTTTGTTCTGAGAGCCTCGGAGAGCCTCGGAGAGAGCCTCCCCCCTGTTTATGACCTAGCCCCCCACGCGAAGTCTCGCGTGCAGACCTGGGGCAAACGCTCTTTGTGGTCAATTTGACTACTCTCCGTGGTCTCCGTAGCTGGTGATTCTGTCGGCAGCTCGAGCCGCAAAACCAGAAAGAGCGCCCCGTGGGCGCTCTCTCCGTAGATATCCGATTTTTCTGTTGCCAACGTCCGAATGACGTCCGAGTCTGAGTCAGATTGGAACAGCGTTACGCCTTCAGGCTGACCTGTGGCTGTCCCGTTGCGGGATGCCATTGGATTGATGCCTTACCCGTGAGCCCTTCGTCCTCTATCACGCGCTTCGCGTGCTTTCGGATCTCGGCGCCCACGGCCTGCTTCGCGTTCGAGTAATCCTCCTTCGAGGAGTACGAGTCGCGGAGCACGACGTACTTGCCACCGATTCGCGCGACTTTGCCTGCCTTGAATGCCTTCGCGAGAAGCTTCGAGAGATCCTCGTCGTAGACAGCAGTCGCCCCGCGTGATCCGGTGACCTGTTCCGAGAGATCGATGATCTCTCCGAGTGGTTCCGTGTCCATGTCCTACACCTCCTTTCCGTGGAAGCTTTCCACACACCCTGTTTTAGCAGCTCGACCTAGTGGATGCAACTACCATCCGGACCAGATTCGTGGGCGCAATCTGGGGAATCTGGGGAAGGAATTTCGCGGTTACTCCACGCGGTTGGCAGCCAGACCAGCGCACGACACTCTGGGGGAGGGGCACGGAATGCGTATATATAACATGGGCATCTAGATAGGGCAGATATACAGGGTGTAAGAGAGCTGGCGAGTCAGCGCCGAACGACACCTACGGTCGTCGAGGAGCCATGCTCTGCGAGTGTGTCCACCACGCGAGAGAGCCTCCCCGTAGGGAGGCTCTCCGTACCCTCTGAGAGGGTCTAGATGTTGAGGGAGAAGTGAACGTCCCCATGTGTGAGGTAGTGGACGAACACCACGATGGTGATCATCGCGAGGGTGTAGACCATGACGGCCCACAGCATGTGACTAGGTGTGAGGCTGTCGAACCATTCGAAGAACTTTCGCATGACGTTTCCCCTTGGGGTTGGTGGATGTTGGACATCATCTAAGCACAGATTCACAGAGCAGTCAAGGATTTCTTTTTGGCCAGTAACCACTAGGGCAAGAGTGCATCTACACACTCAAGCGTGGGCACAGCAGAGCCCCTATATACAGGGTGTAAGAGAGCGAGCGAGCCAGCGCCGAACAACACCTACGGGCGTCGAGGCCCCCTACCTCGATGCCTGCCTCCCCCCTACACGCGAGAGAGCCCCCGCCGTAGCGAGGGCTCCCCCTGTGTGTCTCCTCTCGTTAGACGACCGGGATGCTGCCTCCCTCCTCACGCTGCGAGGGGATGCCGTCGATGTCGGTCGGGATGGTGCCCGTCCCGTGGTCGGACAGGTTCGACTGTCCGTAGGTGGGAAGGTTCCACATTGCCCGCCACATTGCCGCCACGCTCTCAGCCTGCGGGATGTTGCGGCATGGGATGGTGAACTGGAGACTATCGGACTGTCCCCCTGTGGGTGACTGGCACCACACCTCCACCGCTGCCTCGCCCGTGGTCGGGTTGTGTGTGGCGAACGCTGCCACCACGTTGCCGAACTGGACAGTCATCGGGAGGACTGGCCGCGCCCTGTGGGTAGCGAGCGAGCCGTGTGTGGCACAGTCGATGTTGCAGCACCAGCCGCTACCGGAAAGGAAGCGGCAGTCGGTGTTGTGGGTGTTCGTTGTGTTCGTCATTGGAATCCCCTTGTGGGTAGTGAATGTGACACCCAGATTATGAGGCACGCGAGAGCCTGTGTCAAGGACCAATATTGCACGCTCTATGTGGGCCTGCAGCTGCCCCATATATACAGGGTGTAAGAGAGCGAGCGAGCCAGCGCCGAACAACACTCAGGACGTCGAGGCAGACACCTACACGCCTGCCCCTAGACGCGACAGAGACGCCCCGTAGGGCGTCCCTGTCACCCGTAGGGGCGGACTAGTTGGTGTTGCGTTCTGCGTACCGGATGACCAGCGTGCAGAGCGGCCATGCGATGAACGGAATCAAGCATCCGGCAACTACTGCCACCGTTGCCTCCATGCCCATACCGAGGCCTGCAGCGCCATCAGAGAGAGCGTTACCGATCATCGCCCCTGCCAATGCTGCCGTGGTGGTGGAGACGCCACGATCCTTGCTCCATGGCATCCGGATACGACCTGCGTTGAGTACGCCTGCAAGCACCACGATGCAGAGGATTCCGTTGTCTACGATTCCGAACCAGATCATCTCGTTCATGGCTTGCCCCTATCGGCTAGTTGATGTTGACATCAGTCAAGCATAGATCCGCGAGCCTGTCAAGGAATTGTTTCCGACCTGTCAGAGCAAGGGTAAAAGCGCAGCTCCACACTCAACGAGAGCAACTAGGGCAACCACATCCTCCGGGTGTAAGAGAGCGAGCGAGCCAGCTCCGAACAACACAGTGGGTACGAGTTGTGGGCCATGTATGTACCATCCTATAACTTTTCTTTTTTTATATGCAGCTCTTGTGGTTTGTGTACTAAATTTTGGGATGTGTTTGTTTTGTGGGGGTGGGGTGGGGGTGTGTATAATGTCTGTTTTGTGGTGCTTGTTAGCTTCGTGGGGGG
>Ga0315334_10001092_pt1 | contig 16580 bp, 15 predicted proteins | sample M150034915metaG_FD_205555 | JGI IMG/M metagenome (GOLD analysis project Ga0315334, IMG submission 205555) | Ammonia-oxidizing marine archaeal communities from Monterey Bay, California, United States - M1 500m 34915 | ecosystem: Environmental > Aquatic > Marine > Intertidal zone | place: USA... | reverse complement strand
TTAAAGAAGCTGTTGAAATATTGATCAATGCTTCGGAGAAAAAATTTAATTTAAAATTTGAAGGTGAAATTTTTAATATCACTAGGCCTTATATGCAAGGCTTTACATGGGCAAAATCTAGTCGGCCAAAAATTTATACCTGCTCGACCGAACCTCAAATGTTAAGGCTAGGAGGTCAGTTTGCAGATGGATTGCAAATGAGTGACGTGGCCTTACCAATGTTGAAAGAAGCAATGAATAATATTCATCAGGGACTTTCAAAAAGAGAGAAATCAATTGATGATTTCAGAATAGGGAATTTCTGGGCTTGGCATATCAAAGATGATAAAGAAGAATCACTCAAAGAAGCTCGTAGAGAATTAGTCTTTCGTGGATCATTACTACCACCATTCTCTCTGCATCACTTCCTAAATGAGGAAGAAGCACAAATTGTAATTGATAACTTTAATGCTGGACCAAATAATGAATTTGCAAAAGCGTATATCAGTCGATCAGGAATTATTGACAATGTCCCTGAAAATCTGGTTTCAAAATTGATAGATGATTTAAGTTCTGCTGGGGATATGAATGATATTGACAAAGAATTAGAACGATTTTATGTGTTTAAAAAAGCTGGAATAACAGACTTATCAATACGCTTATTTGATGACCCAATGGCAGGACTAAAAATGATAGGAGAGAAAGTTCTTCCCGCTCTTGCAAATTAGATGAATATTATTAAGTGGTTTAAACTTGAATTTCGAAGTCTATACATAAGACGGATGCTCAGTTTTGAGGCACAACAAAAAAATAGCCTAAGAAGAGAAGAAAAACGCCAAAAGGCAAATCGATCACATACCGTCTATTATTTTCATGAAGTAAATGACCCATATAGTCATTTATGTGCCCAGATTCTCAAACCTCTAACAGATCATTACGAGATTGATCTTGTTCCTTTAATCGTTGGAAAACCACCCAAGTCGTCGACACCAGAAACTGAGATGCTAATGACGCATAGTATTGAAGATGCTGTTATGATTGCCCCTTATTACAATCTTCACTTTCATCCATTGACAAGTGAAATTGATCATCAAAGCATAGAAGTGGCTCAATCTATTTTGGTCAATTGTGATCAATCTAAGTTTATAAACACTGCAGTCCGAGTTGGAGAGGCGCTTTGGTCTGGAAATTCTGATGAACTTCATTCAATGAATGATTCTAAAAATCATTTGAACAATAACCATTTATCCTCAGTTATAAAGAAAAATAATATGATGAGAAAAAAAATGGGGCATTATTTTGGTGGTGTTTTTGCTTATGAAGGTGAGTGCTACTGGGGCATTGACCGTCTACCTCATCTTGAAAAACGCTTGACTGAAGTGGGAGCTAAAAAAGGAGATAAGGAAGGGACCGTAATGTCTAAAAAATATTCTGTTGCTAATAAAAAACAGTGGCCTGAGCTTTATCTTGATATTTTTTGGTCTGGTAGAAGTCCCTATAGTTATCTTGCTATGAAGCCATTAGCTGAGCTCAGAGAAAAATATAACGTTGAGCTTAGATACCAAATTATTCAGCCAATGGTCATGAGGGGTATGAAAATTAACCCAGAAAAAGGTTTATATATCGTCAAGGATTGCATGCGTATTGCTAATGAAAATAGTATACCCTTCGGAAATATAATTGATCCAGTGGGTGAAGCTGTAGAAAGATGCTATTCAATGTTTGATTACGCAAGGAAAAACAATAAAGAAGAACGGTACCTTCATGCTTTTGCAAAAGCGGTTTGGGCTGAGGGAAAACATGGGTATTTAACAAGCACACTTAAAACAATTATTAATCAAATTGACTTAGATTGGGAAGAAGCAAAAACTGAATTGGATTCTACAAATTGGATAAATGAAACAGATAAAAATAGAGAAACTCTATATAAGCTTGGTAAATGGGGACCACCAACAATGTCATTATCAAATTCTGAAGGAGAAAATCTGATTACTGTATGGGGTCAGGATAGAATTTGGTTAATTGAGGAAACCATCAAATTAATGCAAGTGAGTCATAATTAAGATAAATTATATCTCCTAAATCAAAGGAATTATGACTATGAAATCAAATCAGAAAGTATTTATTACGGGAGCCAGCAGTGGCATTGGAGCAGCAATCGCTGCAGAGTATGCTAGCCAAGGAGCAATTCTTGGTTTGGTTGCTAGAAGAGAAGCAAAACTTGAAGCTATTAAAAACGAATGCTTAGCGCTAGGTGCCGAGGATGTTAAAACCTATTCACTTGATGTTACTGATGTGGACCAATCATTGTCTATCGCAAAAGATTTTATTGCGTGGAAAAAGGAAGGGATTGATATTGTTGTTGCTAATGCAGGTGTTGCTTTTTCTGATCATCTCTCATCTGGTGATCCAACTCAAATAAATCAAACCCTACTTATTAATATACTCGGTGTGACCAACACTGTTATTCCTTTTGTGCCCACAATGAAATCACAAAAAAAAGGTGCCATTGTTATCATGTCTTCCCTAGCCAGCTTTTCAGCACCAGCTTATTTTGGTGGATATTCTGCTTCAAAAGTTGCTGTGAGAAGATTAGGAGATGCATGGAGAGCAACACTGCAAAAACATAATGTACAAGTCACCACAATATGCCCTGGTTATATCAAAAGTGAGATGACTGATATTAATGAGTTTAACATGCCATTCCTTATGGAAACTGATGTGGCTGCTAAAAAGATGGTGCAAGCAATTAAATCCAGAAAAAAAACGTATATCCTTCCTTGGCAATGGCGTCCAGTGATTGCCATCTTAGGATTTTTTGGAAGAAAACTAAAAAGTATCTAGTTAAGTGGACGATAAGCCCATTGTTTTCCTTGATATGGACGGTGTGCTCGCCGACTTTTTTGGTGCCTTTTCGAATTATGCCGGAGTAAAGCACTGGAAAGAACTGGGACCTTCAGAATTATCCAATACTCTTGAAGCTGTCATCGGCAGTGATTTCTTTTCAACTATTCCAAAAACATGGTGTTGTGATGAATTGATTTCAATGGTGGTCGAATTTTCTGGGAGCTATTCTATTCTCTCATCGCCTCTTGATGGAGATGAGGAAAATTGTGCCCATTGGAAGAGGGTTTGGATCGAGAATAATCTCAAACCAAAACCATCAGAGGTGTTCATTGATAGAGATAAAGGAAAATATGCGATGCATCAAAATAAAAGTAATATTTTGATAGACGATAGGCCACACAACATTACAGCATGGGAGAATCAAGGAGGAATCGCGATAAGATTCCAAGCAAATCAGGATCGATTAGCAATCATTGAAGAAGTATTCAGGAGTATCAGTCAAAACTAAGCTGAATAGCAGTAGCTAGAATTAACCTTGATTTGTTTGTTTTAAGTCCTCAGCGACCAACAACTGTTGTACTACCTGCTCTATTTTTCGTATGTCAGCCCACTGTGACTTGAACACAATAAATCCCTCTCTATCAACAATAAAAGCCGCGTTAGGGACCATTCCATAGTCTTTCAGTGTTCGTTCGTCAATGGGGTCTACAGCAACAGGAACAGCGGTAATTTCTGACAGCATTTTGGCATAAGCCATTCTTTCAGATGTTGTTGTTGTTTCTTTGAGTTCCGGATAGCCTCGTTCGCCCGCGTGTCGCTCCCTAGAATAAATAAAGAAGATTTCAACATCATTAACATCGTATTTTTGATACAGCCCTTTCCATAGATCAACTTGTGTGCGAGCAGGAGGGCAGGTCATCGCTACAAACATAAACACAGCAATATGACCCTGTTTGTCAGACAGGCGGACTGTTTCGCCAGTTGTAGTTTCTAGCTCGAAATCAGGCGCCAAGACGCCAATTGGAGATTTAGTTCGAATAGTAGAGTATTCAGCGAATGCTTTTTTTCTTTCAGTTGGGCTCTTCCCAAACATCTTTTTGACATCCACCTTGGTTGCAATTCCCAGTTTCTCAGCAAAGGTATAGTGACCAGGGTGCATGCTATAATGCTCTTCAAAAACCACTCTTCCATTTAGCTCTTTTGGGGTAGAATTCCAGGGCACATCACCGGCCATATATTGGCGCGCCATATAGATAATTTCTTGTGAGCCAAATACGCCCAGCGTGGCAATTAGGAGCAGAGACCCAAGAAACCATTTATTTTTCATAATGGCCAGAAGCTTACTTTTCATATTACCACCTTTGCTTAAAGCTCATCATTCTTGATCAGTTCTCGAATAATGCCAAGCACACGCCTGGCATTTTCTTCGGTTGTGGGGGGAGGCTTGTCGGCCCCAGCTGTTTTTGCAGCCTCTGATGGAGACACATAATCAGGGTGTTGTTTGTGCCTGAGAGTCGTTAGTAAAAAACAGAGTTCACCGTCCTGTTTTTCTTCTATCCCCGCTATGGCCATAAACCATGGTCCAGCCAGATATTCTGTGATCATAAGATTGTCGCCACGAAACGTGGTGCGTTGCAGATTTGGCGACCCATCAACTAAGCTGCTTTTTCCATAGTGAAGAATTTCTTTAATAATTTCATTATTGCTTTCTTTAATAATTTTGGAGTCCACAAAAGACGGGATAAAGCGTGCATCGCCCTTTCCCCATATCCTAAGCGCCAACGAAAGTTGTTTTTTGCTGATTGGAGCAGAGCTCCTTTCAGGGTTTACCGGAATGGATGCAGTTTGTATTTCCAGCGCATCAGTTCCCGTTGTTTCTACACTGTCTTTGCTTGGGGCAATGATTGGGCTTTGTCCTTTTCTCTTAAAAACGAACGCCTACAACAACCCCCCAGCTTCTAGGTCGGTTTAGATTTGCAAAATAGATGCCAGAATCGGTGACCTCTTGGTTGGTAATTACATCCTCATCAGTGAGATTATTGATAAAAGCTTCACCAAACCAACGACTGTCTGCTGATTCCCACATAACTTTTACATCCATGGTGGTATAACCTTCCTGGTGATCATACGGTTCAAGATTGAGTGCCCTGAGATAGATGTCGTCAGTTAAATAGAGCTGTCCACGTAAGGTAAATGTTCCAAACTTACCATTAGCAAAATCATATTCACCGCCAAAATGGCCTGACCACTTAGGAGCATTAATGAGCTGGTTGCCTGATACATCAATGTTTGTGGGTTCACCTGATGCACCTAAAAATAAATTACTTGGCAAAATAAATTTTTTGTACTCTGTGTCCAACACACCAAGGCTTGCATCAACTCTTAGATTGTCATTAATCGCAGCGACAAACTCCAATTCGGCACCAGAAATATCAGCTTCAGCCGCGTTCCTAACCACAATGGTTTGGTCAACCACCTGGAAAACTTGTAGGTCGGTGTAATCATAATAGAAAACCGATGCATTCAACTGCATTCTGCCGTCATTGAAGCGATTCTTACTGCCAATTTCAAATGCGGTAACTTCTTCAGGGTCGTAACTTTCCGCGCTAGACACGCCAAAGTTAAAGCCACCGGCTTTGAATCCTGTTGACACAGTTGCATAAACCATCCGGTCGTCATCAATATACTTATCAATTCCGAGCTTGTAGGTGCTTGAAGACCAACTGTCTTCTGGCGAATAACTCTGGGACCCAACATTTACATAACAATATGGCCAGCCGTCATTACAACCCGGTGCAGGTGGACGGATTTGAACTTTGGTGCCTCCCACGGCATCTTTGTCATCACTTGTGGATCGAAACCCAGCTGTTATCTTCATAGTATCGTTTGGCTGCATAGAAAACTGACCAAAAACAGCGGAAGAATCGGCATTAACATCGTGTAAAACATTAATGGTTTTTGCCGCACCAAATGGTTTTGGATCTCGATTAATTACGGTGTTTTGAAACGCATTCTCATCAAGATAGTAGAGTCCAAGAAGCCACTCCACAGGACCCCCATCGGCAGATGTAAGGCGCACCTCTAGCGTTTGCTGATCAGACCTCTGGGTGACAACCGCAGAATCTGTAGTGCCTCCAGGAATGCCTTTTGCTCTAGGGCTTTGATCAGAGTCTTGCACCAACCCCATATCTGTAGACTGGTCAGCGGCGATAGTCGTCAATGTTGCAAAGCCTAAATCATAGTCCAAGGTGAGGCTATAAGAACGAGTCAATAAATCGAAAGACTCAGCGGTGTCCTTATACACTGACCGTAGACCGCCTGCTGCTATGAAACCGCAATCGTCACAATTAGCAGGTGTCCCACTAGGGCTCAATGTGCCTGCTCCCGGTGAACTTGTTCGTTTCCGAATCGGTCCAACACCTTCTTTTTGTGTTTCGCCTCCCGCGAACAATAAACTTACTTTTTCTGTCGGCTTCCACAGAAACTGAAGCTTGGTGGTTGCATCGTCCTTGTCATTACCTTCAGTGCCTCCGGCGATAAGGTTTTCTTGGTAACCATCCTGCGTTTCGTTGTGTGGAAAACCAAACAATCCTGAGCCAGCAATACGTAAACCCATTTTGTCTCCCATTGGGAGATTAACCATTCCTCGAAAGCGCTTCCAACTATTGTCGCCCAAACCATAATCCATGCTGGCCTCAAACTCATTAGAAGGTTTTTTTGAAATAAAATTTATAGCCCCTCCATTTGCGTTCCGCCCATAAAGAGTGCCTTGAGGTCCGCGTAAAACTTCCACGCGTTCCATGTCGTAATAAAGAGCATTACCGCCGCTCGGTCTAGCTTGATAAACACCGTCTATATGAATCGCAACACCAGGGTCACCAAATGCTTCTAGATTATCGCTGCCCACGCCGCGAATCATAGCCTTAAGGTCTGAAGATTCGGTCCCAATTTGCAAGTTGGGGACAAACTTTGATAGCTCAACTATGTCTCTGGTCCCCAGAGAGTTTAAAGTGTTCTGGTCAAACGCGCTAACAGATATACCAAGAGTTTGTAGGTTTTCTTGACGTTTTTGAGCAGTGACAATAATTTCTTCAAGTGTAGCTGAGGTTTCTTGGGCGTGTATAACAGTCCATGTGTTCATTGACGCAAGTAGAACCCCTAATAAACAGGATTTAATAACAGTGCTTTTTTTGGTTTCCATTTTCTCCCCCTAAAAAATTTTATTAACCAAGATTATATTATGATTTGCTCCAGTGACAAATAAGTGTTCGTGTTTATGTTGTCTGTTTACAACACTTAAGAGCCACTATGGTTCAAGGATTACCTTACCAATAACGGCATTGCTTTCCACCAAACGATGACCTTCGGCTGCATCCTTTAGTGGTAATTTTCTGCCAATAACCGGTCGAATTTTTCCTTCCACCGCAAGTTTCAAGCAATCACCTTGGACATCTTTTGAGCCAGCGTCCATTGCAGATGAAAGAACTTTCAGTTGTCGCATGTGTAATTTTTTAATATCTAAAGGGACAATGCCCCCGCCATGAAAGCCTACCGTGACCAACCTACCGTTCCTCGCAAGACTATCCCAAGCACCAGGCCAAAGGTCTGGGTCTCCAATATTTTCAAAAACCACATCCACGCCACGCTTGTTGGTAATCTTCCTAACCTCTTGTTCTAGATCCTGGGTGCGATAATTTATTGTGTAATCAGCACCAAGATCTTTAGCAATCTCAAGACGATCTTCGCCGCCTGCTGCTGCAATAACGTGCGCGCCTTTTAGTTTAGCAAATTGGACAACAAAGCTGGCTAAGGCACCTGCAGCGCCCATTACCAATGCCCATTCACCTTCTTTTATTTGAGAGGTATAAATTTCAGAAAAAGCAGCTGAAGCATGTCGACAAATAACAGTTGCGTCAGCGAATGAAATGCTTTTGGGAATTTTTCGAGCCTGAAAATCTGGCACTACAATATATTCCGCATACCCGCCTGGGGCCTTGATGCCAATCGGCCGACTTAAGCTACAGCGGCCACCTTGTTTACAGCTCTCACAAGAACCACAGCGAGCCATACCCCGAATATTTACATGCTCAGTTATACGGCTTTGCTCAACCCCAGGGCCCACAGCGACAATTTCACCAGAAGGGTCAACACCCATAATTAAGGGCAGTGTATGCCCATGTACTGAGTTTCCTGCCCGCGCGTTAACATCAAACGCTCTGTTAACAGATACCGCACCCACTCGGACCAAAACCTCACCTTCGTTTGGCTCTGGAGTTGCAGTGTCTTCAAACTTCATAACATCAGGCGAGCCAAATTCATGCACAACTATTGCTTTCATTATTTATTTTTCTCCAAGTGGTTGTTGAGTCTTACCTTACATGACTTTGATATACTGAAAAACAATAATTTAATATACAAAAAATATAATTCTTTCTTGGAAAACCCATTTTTAAAAAAAGGCCCTTAGAAGATCAAGATATAATGAATAATGATTAACCAAGTTTCAAATTCAAGCTCGGCAAATAACATACAAAACTTGGGGCCTCTCTGGTTAATGCCCGGCATTGGCCCAATAAACGCAATCAGCTTTTTTGCTGTGGCCATGATTAACAATGTTATTTTTTCATTGGTGCATTATATGCAGCCCTATGTATTCGAGGTTCAGCTGAAAATACCCGGCCCAGAACAGGGCTTATTAGTGGGCAACCTCACTGTCATGCAAGAACTCATAGTAATCGCAATGACCGGAATTGCAGGCGCCCTTGCTGATAAATACGGTAGACGACCTATTTTTTGTGGCGGCACACTGTTGATTGGTGTTGCCTATGCCCTATACCCATTGGCTGAGAGCGCAACTTTGTTGTATGTGGCGCGAGCTATTTTTGGGGTGGGTATTGCGTTTGCATCTACTGTCTTGTTGGTCTTCACCGGAGACTACTCGCAGGAACGGTCGCGTGGCAAATGGATGGGAGGACTAAACTTCATGCAAAGCATTGGTGCAATTACTGCGTCACTTGGTTTGACACAGATTCCTGGTATTTTACAAAACCAAGGGGTTAGCCCGATAGACTCTGTAGCTGCAGTTTTTATTATTGCTGTGTTAGTCGCAGTTTGTGGAACAGCAATTGCCGGCTTTGGTCTGAAACCTGCTCCTATTCATAGGGAAACAACCAAGAAAAAACCGCTTCATACATTGCTTTCGGAAGGCTTTCGTGAAGCAAAATTGAACCCGAAAATAACATTGGCTTATACAGCAAGCATGGCTGCACGCGGAGATATGGTTGTTGTTGGGGCGTTTACATTTCTTTGGTTAGTACGTCATACAGCAGACTTAGGGCTTGATATTCAGGAGGGCTATAGTCGTGGACGCATGGTAGTGCCTCTGATTACGCTCACAGTTTTGTTAAGCGCCCCAATCATGGGGAGCATTTTAGACCGAGTAGATCGAGTTATTGGTATTATTATTGCCTTTTCCATTTCTGCTGTTGGCTACACTTTTATGGGAGTTATTTCAGATCCGCTAGGAAACACAATATTTACCGCCGCAATCTTACTTGGATTAGGCGAAGGCGCCTGCATCATGGCATCAATAGCACTGATAGGTCAGAACGCTCCACCAAAAACACGTGGCTCAGTGATCGGAACTTTTACTGCAGCTGGAGCCACTGGTATGCTCTTGGCATCAGGGGTTGGCGGATACCTTTTTGATAACTGGACCTATACTGGGCCGTTCCTTTTTATGGGTCTAGTTAATGCTGCTGTTTTGTTATTTGCCATCTATGTGAAGCTTGCTCACCCAGACATTTCAGAGACTGAATAGCGTCCATCCGGTCGTCACAGATGTTCTAGCCAATTGAGAAAGTGCTGTCTGAAAAGTCTACTGCAATATTGATTCTGCCCTCATTGATTTGCCAGCGCTTAAGCGAAAACCCCATAGCTCCTGACGCACAAAATGGATCCTCAGCAGCTAAAGCTTCTGCTTCCTCCCATGTTTCTGTGCTGAATACAGTAACTCCAGCAGACTTTTCTCCATCTTTATCAAACATTGGGCCAGAGGCGAAAACTTTGCCTTGCTTTTCTAGGTTGATCAACCATTGATAATGATCCAACATCAAGTCAGGAACACGACTGCCATCAACAACATTTCGGAACATTAAATAATAGGACTTTTTTAGCATCTTGCTTTTTATGGCTTCTACTTCAGCTGATTGGTCAGTCATTTTCTTCTCCATTACAGGGCTAAATGTTATTTGTTTGTTTGTCGTTTGATTCTTCTTCAAGCATTTCAATTATAGCGGCTATATCTTGATCTGCACGTCCTTCAGCCTCAGCTTTTTCATAGTATTGATGTATTGTGTCCAATAACGGGGTTGAGGCTCCGACGTCTTTTGCAAGCCCAGAAACACGACGCAAATAATTAAACATATGCCGAAAAGGACCGGCACCAGACTCAAACTCGCGCGTGATCATTATGGGTGCTTTATTAGAAAACGTTACAGACCCTGCGGCACTTTTTGATAGAGCCTCAATCGCTTCATCAAGATCAATATCTGCCTTTTGGGCAAGATTGAGGACCTCTCCTGCAACAGAATTGTGAATTGCAACCATCATATTAGCCAGTAACTTCATTTTAGTGGCTGCACCAAATTTGCCTAAGTTAATACGCTTGTTTGTCATTGCTTCAAAAACTACTTGGGTAGACTCAATAGTGGCTTGATCGCCTGATTGAAAAATGGTTGCTGAACGGTTCTTAACCATAAATGGCAGACCACTAATTTCACAATCCAGCATGGTTATACCATGTTCTGCTAATCGAGATGCTTGGAGTTTTTTATTTTTTAGTGGGTAACTGCTGAGCTCAATAATAATTTGACCACTGCGTCCAAACTCTATGAGCTCGTCAACAGTTGTTTCCAAAGCCTGAACAGTTGGGAGGCTTTGAACAATCAAATCTGTCTGCTTGCTTAGTTCCTCAACTGTTTTGACCTGAAGCCCCCCTGCCGAAACAAACTCAGGTTTTTCTATAACATCAAAACCAATCACACTATAACCTGACTGAATAAGATTGATCGCCATGGGTTCACCAATATTGCCAAGGCCTATTGATCCAATAATTTTTTTCATGCTCCTCTTTCGTCGTCTTGTTGTAGTTTTTTAGTAACTATAGCAACAAGATCTTTTTTGGAGACCTTGCCAAAAGTGGACAAAGGAAACATGTCCACAACTTCAAGCCGTTCAGGAAGTTTGAATTTTGCAATTTCATGTTGGAGCAACATTGTGTTTAGCTCATCAAGTGTTAATTTTTTATTCTCTTTGAGAATAACAAAGGCACACATTTTTTCACCCAAAACAGGGTCCGGCATCGCAACGCAAGCAACATTTTTAATTTTAGGGCTGCCCAAAATTAGGTTTTCCACCTCTTCAGCAGATATTTTTTCTCCTCCTCTATTGATAAGGTCTTTTTTTCTACCTTCAACAATATAGTTACCTGACTTGTGTTGTCGCATTAGGTCGCCAGAGCGATAAAAACCATCCTTGGTAAAAGCTCTTGTGTTGTGCTCTGGGGCATTGAAATAACCACGAAGCGTGTAGGGACCACGTGCACAAAATTCACCGACTTCCCCAGGCTTCACAGGAAAGTCGTTTTCATCCAAGAGCATAATCTCATCGTCTTCACACATTGCTCGACCTACGGTTTCCCGACGGACATCTAAAGGATCATCAAGGCGAACGTACATAAGCATTCCTTCGGCCATTCCAAAGTTTTCCTGAACTGTGCAATTGACCAAAAGGTGTTCAGTGAGTATCCGGGTTTCTGGTTGGAGCCTCTGTCCACCAGATTGAATGACCTGAATTGAGGTTAGATTATGTTCCTTTACCAGCGGATCATGCATCCAAATAATGAGAAGCGCAGGAACAATATGTATGTGTGTAACCTTATATTTTTCAATGAGACTGAATACTTCAGCAGCACGTGTACTTTTGTGGAGAACTATTTTTGCTCCAGTCAACATAAAGCCTTGCATGCCTGGGCAGGCCAAAGGCAAATTATGGGCAATTGGTAGCACTGCTAGTAAAACTGAGCTTGAATCAATTTTAGTATGTTTTGCTGCCAGCTTGGAATTACAAACATAGTCATTATGAGTTCTTGGGATAAGCTTTGGAATTCCGGTGGTTCCTCCTGAGAGCAAAAACAATGCTGGTTCACAAGGATCAATTGTCTTTTGGATTTGTTTGATTTCTGATGGGTTTCTTGTGGGTTCTTTTGTTATCAAGCTGGAGAGAGAATGGAAACCATCGGCAACCTCACCTAACATGACTTTTGTTTTTAGCGATGGGCGCTCAAGCTGTATCCGATTCACGATATCTGAAAAGTCACAATCTTTTGACTTATCAGCTGTGCAGATTGCAACTGCTTTTGAAATTTCCACAAATTGCTTGAGCTCACGATAGCGATGTGTATGAAGCGCGAGAATTGGCCTTACACCAATTTTTAGGAAAGCAAAGTAGGTGTACACAAACTCTAAAACATTTCCAAGCTGTAAAACAACGTGATCACCGCTTCGCAAACCTATATCAAGGAAATTCAGCGCCAAATTGGTAGCTGTGTCATCCAGGTCTGAATATGTAACCTCAGTTTTAGCATCACAAACAGCCACCCTATTGGCATACTTTCTGCAAACCTCACTAAATGTATTGGCCAAGGTTGTGTCTTGCCAATAGCCCTTTTCACGATACTTTTGAACAAATTCCTCTGGAAATGGAGTGAATCCTTCTAACACTTCTATACCTCTTTATTTCTCAGGTGGTATTGGCAAAACCACCATCAATGATGATGGTCTCTCCCGTGACAAAATGCATATGCTCAATTAACGCATAAACTACCTCGGCAACATCCTCAGAGGTGGCACAACGTTTTAGAGGGGTCATTTTTGCCCTGCGTTCCATGAGCTTCTCATAGTTTTCCCCCAACATGCGCTCCATCCATTCACCTTCCATCCATCCAGGAGCCACAGCGTTGACGCGAACTTTTGGACCTAATGCAAAACTCAGTGATTGTGTCATAGAAATTACAGCTGCCTTAGAGGCAGAATATGGCAAAGGCTGGGGACCCGGCCGAAGACCGACAATAGAGGCGGTGTTTATAATGCAAGGGTCAATACCCTTGTTGAGCAATGCCTTAGAGTGTTTGGCAACCAAAAACATGCCCTTTATATTGACAGCAAGCACTCGATCAAACTCTTCTTCACTGACTTTGTCGAAGTTTTTTGCAAGCGTGCTGATTGAGGTGCCTGCATTATTAACAACTACATCCAGCCTGCCGTATTTTTTTTCAATGTCACCCAACATGCTTGTAACACCAGCCTCATTAGAAACATCGCATTGAACCAACAGTGTGTCTGATCCTGCTGCATTGCATTTCTCGGCAGTGCCGCTCGCAGTCTCAGCGCTTTGACTGTAGTTCACTATGGTGTTAAAGCCTTCGTTTGCTAGTCTGATCGCAACAGCCGAACCTATCCCGCTGGCTGAGCCTGTAACCAAAGCAACTCGTTTTGTATTGCCCATTTATGCTTATTTATATAGTTATTTTTGTGTCCTTCAAAGAGGACTTAAAAGTTTACATTGCGTATTCATCAAAGTAAAACGACGTTCTTGCCATACACAACTAAATCAATGACAATAAATACAAATAGATGGAATGACTTAAAAAATGAGAATCATTGACCTGCATTGCTACCCAAATACCCAAAAATGGATTGATTGCCAAGGCCCTTATGTGGAGGCACTAGAAAAATATTGGGGAAGAACTTGGCAAGCAAAAACTGAAGAAGAGGTTATTGCTGAATTTACGGAATTTGGTATAGACGCTATGTTGGTTGCACTTGATCTGACTACAACAATTGAAACCCCTCCTTGCGACAACAACTATGTTGCTGGGATGCGAGATAGGCATGACTCCATAATTCAAGCATGGGCAGCTATTGAGCCTGCTCTTGGTCAGGCTGCCATTGATGAAGCCAAGCATGCGATAAACGACCTCAATATGATCGGTTTTCATTTTCATCCAATCATGCAACATATCCGCGTTGATGATAAAAGCTTTTATCCTTTGTGGGATGAAATCACACAACTAAAGGTGCCAGTTATGATTGATGTGGGCATGACGGGAATGGGCGCAGGCACTCCAGGTGGGCTTGGTGCCAAAACTAGAAATGCACATCCTGAATCTATAGATGCTCTTGCTGCTGATTTCCCAGACCTTACAATCATTATGTCGCACCCAGGTTATCCCTGGATTGATGAGACAACGGCTGTTGCTCTGCATAAAGGTAATGTGTTTTGGGAAATGTCTGGATGGTCTCCAAAATACTTACCGGACAGTTTAAAAAAAGACATTCGTAGTCGCCTAAAGGACAAGGTTATGTTTGGTAGCGACTATCCCAGCATTCCCTACAAGAGGATCTTGTCTGAGTGGGACCAAATGGGTTACAGCGATGATATGCTTGAAAAATTCTTTCATAGAAACGCAGAATCAATACTAGACTTGTAGACTCAAGAAGCAAAAAGCCATTTCTCAGTTGTTTAGTTACTATTGAACAAGGTTAGAAAGAACGCCTAAACCATCTATTTCAATTGTTACTACATCTCCAGGTTTCAAAAAATCCTTCTGTGGCATACCACAACCTGCAGGTGTGCCGGTGGCAATTACATCCCCTGGATACAGCGTGACGTGTTGGCTGAGATAAGCAATTTGATGCTCGCATTTAAAAATCATCTCTTTGCTTGAGGAGTTTTGCTTCACTACGTTATTGACCATCAGCTTGATCCCTAGGTTATGTGGGTCATCTATGGCTGACTTCGGCGTAATCCATGGACCCATGGGGCAGCCTGTATCAAAGCATTTTTGTCCAATCCAGTCGAATAAAAAAGGCACATCATATCGTTTTGTATAATCTCTAGCAGATAAGTCATTGACAATGGTAAAGCCAGCAACAAAATCCATTGCATCAAGTTCACTGACATTGCGCGCTTCTCGCCCAATAACAATGCCAATCTCTGCTTCCCAATCCACTTGGTTGGAGTATTCAGGAAGATGTATTACCTCATTGGCACCAATAATAGTCCCGCGTGTTGATTTAATAAAAAAATAAGGTTTAGTGTTTTCGGGAGGTGGAGGCTTGCCTGACATTTCAAGCACATGGTCAGCATAATTGGCGCCTGCACAATAGAGTGTGCCAGGATATAAGATTGGTGCAGCCAATGTAACTTCATTAATGGGGGTGCCGGAAGCATTGCGGTGTTGTACTAACTGCTGCCCTATTTCTATGAGTTTTTTCTCGGTCGTCTCCCAGTTGTTTAGTATCTCAAGCACGGATATAAACTCTTCGCCAATATCATAGACCGATTGATCGACCAGTATCCCAGGCCGATTATCCCCTTGGTTGTCTCGAAAGGTCAAAAGTCGAAACATTGTTTTTTCTCAATAGAAAATTAATATAACTATCCAACAAACAGAGCTTCTGCGCAAGTTTACATAGACAATTCTCGACTGTACACTAACCCAAGTCTTTACCATAATCAACGTTCAGGTCATACACTAGTAACAGCATGATAAACATCACCAATTTACGCGGACTGATTCTTAAAAGCACTAAAATTGAAGAAGCTGTTGAATTTTACGAAACCCTATGGGGCCTAAAAAAAATTGACTCCAACCAAGGCAATAGCGCCTTTTTTGAGGCAACAGGAGACGAGGGATTTATTTTGGGTCTGGTGCCCGACAGTCAACGTGGCATTGAAACAATTCGTTTTGCCTTAGAGTCTCCTGAAGATGTCGACAACTCTTTTGCTGAGCTAAAGGCCAGCGGTCAAAAGTTACTGAATAAACCAGACAAGTTACCCATACCAGGGGAATACTATGGATTTCACTTACAGGACTTGGACGGCACAACAATTGAACTCAGCGCAACCACCAAAACCAATAAAAATAAAGAAAAAGACCCTTTTGCACCCCAGCGATTAAGCCACCTTGTATTAAACTCACCTGATAATGCTGCCCTTAAAGACTTTTATATCAAGTGTCTTGGGTTAAAGCTGGCGGATTGGTATAAGAACGATTTATTTTTTTTCTTGCGTTGTAACCAACAACACCATGTTTTGGGTGTCGAGAATAGCGACAACTCTTCACTAAACCATGTTGCTTTCCATGTTGAGGATTTAGACGCAATGATGCGTCGCATTGGAGTGATGTCTAATGCTGGTTATGAACCATTATGGGGTCCAGGAAGACATGGCCCTGGTGGCAACTGCTTTTGTTATTTTGAAGGCCCAGATAGTTTTGTCTTGGAGTTAACATCGGAGTTGATTGAAGTGCCAGATGGGGAAGAATGGACACCAAAAGAGTGGATCCCGGGTCCTGAAAATGCCAATGTTTGGGGCACTGGAGGACGAACCGAAAAAGCCATAAAACTAATGGCAGGCAAGGAAAGCTAAGCATGACTAGAAGAAGCGGTGGCCGCAAAGCAAAAGTTGCAATTCGATCAGCGCCATTATCAGAAAAATCGAAGCCTGTTCATCCAGGAGAATCAGGTGGTCAATATAAACCACTAACTGATGAGGGTGTTGGAGATATAGTTGAGAATAGTTTTCGTATTTTAGAAGAAATTGGCTTTAATCAAGCTACTCCACACTGCATTGAGACATGCACAGCTTTTGGAGCTGTGATGAGTGATGATGGTCGACTTCGTTTTCCA
>Ga0315334_10001089_pt1 | contig 16589 bp, 5 predicted proteins | sample M150034915metaG_FD_205555 | JGI IMG/M metagenome (GOLD analysis project Ga0315334, IMG submission 205555) | Ammonia-oxidizing marine archaeal communities from Monterey Bay, California, United States - M1 500m 34915 | ecosystem: Environmental > Aquatic > Marine > Intertidal zone | place: USA... | reverse complement strand
TGATAACACCAATCAAAGAATTTTCATCGAATTATCCATGCCACTATCACTTATCATGAGCGGTATAGCAACCAGTAATCCACAAATTCCACTGCAAACCGCAGAAAATCCAAGGTTTAGACTTGTTCCAAGGTCCCCTTGTTGGCTTGCAGCAAGATCGGGATAAATTAATTCCATAGCAATATCTCCAATAAATAGAACTCCAAGACATGCCCAGGTAATATAAATGCCCATTTTTTTCTTTTGTACCATAAATGAACCACCTACTATTTGACCAATAAAACATAGTACAGAGATTCCAGTGAGGAGGTATATCCAAGTTGGATTATTTGCTACTTGTTCAACATATAATTCGCTGTCCTTATCTGTAATTAATGTCAATCCGATTAAGCCGATTAGACTAATCACAGTTAAAATAGAGCCCCATATTATCACAAAAATACCAACAACTTTCGGTGCAGAAGAAGGTTGCTGCATGATGATAACATTTTGCGGCATCCCAGTATTTGGGTCAATAATTACGGTTTGTGGTTGCATACCTGTTTGCACAAATTGTGGATTTTGGACATCCCCTGAAATCATGACCTGCTTGTCTTCATCTATCTGACTCTCATCTGGCTGCATGTTTTGTCGTTGCCACCAGTAGTCAAAGAACCTTATGAAGGACGACCATACTCAAGAAGTAGGTCCTTGTGGCAAGTACATGGCCGATGTACTTCTTGTCTACAAGAAGAATTTCGAAGGGATTCACGATGACTCTCTCCAATCGGTAAAAGACGTACTAAAATCCCAATCTTCATCGCTACGAGTTGATATTCGTGCTCGTGAGCAAGTTCGCAGAGCCGACTTTATTGGCAGAGATTTGGTTATTGTTCTTGGGGGAGACGGAACTTTAACTTCGATTTCACACAATATTGATTCTAATACTCCGGTTATGGGAGTAAATTCACATCCTAGAAGCGACGACCCTAACGGTTCATTTGGTTTCTATATGGATAGTGACGTAGAAACGTTCGCTGAAGACCTTTCAGATGCATTGGCTGGTAAAGCGATCATCAATCGCCTACCACGCTTACAGGCTACAATTGAGACCACAAGTGGTAACAAAATTAGAAGCGACCCTGCTATGAATGATTTACTCATTGCTAATACTCACCAATATGCCCCTTCGAAATATCACCTCCGACGAGGAGATATCGACATTGAACAGCATTCCAGTGGCCTATTATTCTCCACATGGTTAGGTCAAGGTGCTTGGTTTAGGCAAATTGCAAGAAAGGCCAACCTTGGCAATGCTGAGCAATCAGATACCCATTACCTTGTAATTGCAAGAGATTTAGATGCTGAAATAGATGATGAGACATATTTGTCATGGAGCCGTGAGGCTACTGTCATAACAAGTGACATGCATAGAGGATATGTTGTACCCGATGGATGGGATGAATACCAATTTAATCGTGGCGCAACAATTACTGTTGACTTATCGGGGCCAGTTCTACAGTTACTCACATTCAAAAAGTCGATGAAAGAACGCTTTGGCGGGGATTAATTCATTTGCATCCGGCATTCACACCGTATCAATGACTGATGAAAGGTTCGAGATTATTCGCCGCAGCATAATTGATGCTCCAGTCATTATGAAGGGTGATTATCCATACTTCATTCACCCATTATCAGATGGAGTTCCATCTCAATCTGCAGAATTGCTAGCAGCTGCTAGGGATTTGATCTATGATAACATAGATTGGTCTAAAGTCGATATTATACTTGGAATTGAAGCGATGGGCATCCCACTTGCTGCTGCGCTATGTTTGGAATCAGGAAAGCCGTTAGTAGTAGGTAGGAAAAGAGAATACGGTTTGCCTGGTGAAACTGCAATCGATCAATCAACTGGCTATTCAAAGGGTGCAATATATCTAAACGACATCAATGAAGGTGACCGTGTATTCGTTGTAGATGATGTAGTGTCAACAGGAGGAACCCTCCTGCCCATTCTGAAAGCCATCGACAGGATTGGCGCTATTGTTGCAGATTGTTGGATAGTGTTCGAAAAAGGCGAAGGAATGAATTTCGTTCGCACTCAAGGCGATTGGCCACTAAACAGTCTAGTCAGAATCCAAATGGATGGCAATAAGGTTGTACTACTCGAGTAGTGCAACTCGGTGTATTAACGCCCAAAGTGGTTCTTCTTGACTAGAACAACGCCTTAATTTCCAGTTCAACATAGGTATGGAAATTGTTTAACCTATATCCCCCCACCGGTACTATCATGAATGGGACGCCTTTCATGAATGGTAAGGAGAGGGCGCATAGTGTCACAAATCGACGATGTTACGGAGAGGTTGAACGACCTAGAACCATGGGCGCAGTGGGGCTTTGGCATAGTTGCAACTTTGTTCACTCTCGGCATTGCTCGCTTATTGATGAGAAAGGTAGTTCTGAATTTTGTCAAGCGCACTTCTTTTGACTGGGATGACAAGTTGTATGCTCCTGTAAGCAAGAGATTTTACTTATTCATTGTATTTTTAGGCACGCAATTAACCATGACATGGGTTTTGGGTGAAGGTGATTCATTTGTCGTATCTGTTGAACCATTCTTCGAAGCAATTTACATCATTCTTACAACATCATTGTTGAGTGTCGCTCTAAAGACTGTTATTCCAGTAATTATGGACCGATTCGAAGATCCATCCAGCGTCACAGTATCAGGAAGTAATTCACTAATCATCTTCATATTCCGTGCAGCTGTTTGGTTTGGAGGTCTGTATCTTGCACTATCTAAACTAGGAATAGAATTGTTTGGAGTTCTAGCATCATTAGCGGTATTCTCTCTAATCATTGGATTAGCAATGCAGCAAACCCTTGGTAACATTGTCAACTCATTTATGCTAGCCTTGGACCAACCTTTCGAAGTTGGAGATAGAATCGAAGTAGAAGGCAAGATTGGTGCTGTAGTTTCGGTTGGAATTCTTTCTACTAAGATTATCACCCATGAAGAGAATCTAGTTGTTATTCCAAACAATAGTTTGGTCAATTCTACAGTTATCAATCATGCAAGGGGCGGAGGAGATGGTGTTGGACGACGTATATCTCTAGTCCAGGACATCGGAGTGGGATATGGGGAAGATATTGACCACGTCAAGTATACGGTGCTACAACTTATGCGTGAGTGTCCATATGTAATATCCAAACCGGAACCTAGAGTTTTACTTATCGAACTAGGAGATTTCTCTAAAATCTTCAGAATGTATGGTTGGGTTGAAGATTACTCTGATGAATTCGTTGCACGTGATTGGTTACTGAAAAATATCGATGAGCGATTCACAGAAGAGAGTATCGAAATACCATTCCCTACTGCAGTTGAAATCGTTGGTAAGCAGAGTTCGATACCCAATAAGAGCCACAAAACTGCCAGCATTCGTAAAGCAAGATTACAGATGGTTAAGGAAGACAAGCAACTGAACAAAGAACGTGTTGCTGCTAAAGAAGAAATTGAAGCCATCAATGAGAGATTAAAGGAAGCAGATTTGGACAAGAAAGAACGAAATTTGCTCGAAGAAGATCTGCGAGAACTCAACAGCATGCTGAGTATGTTCGAAGCAGGCGGAGATGATTGATCGGTTGTGACAATATGGGTGACCAAAACGGCTCTATTACGGACAACCTGGACCTCCGATATATGCAAATAGTTATTTCATTACAAGTCGGAGGTAGTTTGCCAGGTGCTGAATTACTAGAAGGATTTTTTCAGTCTGAATTCATCCACCTGATTGAGACAGATGATAATGGCTTTACTTGTTACATGAAACTTGAGTTTGAAAATTCTGACTCCCTCACAAGAAAGTATGCCTCAATGAAGATTTTAGAAATTAAATCGCAAACAAAAAACTCTGCTTTGGTCAAAGCATATCTGAATGGGCCAATGGCTAAATTGTTCACCGGAAATGATGATGTTTGGTGGGTATCTCCAACTCATCTTGGTACCAAAGGAATGACAATGACTATTCGAGGCACTAGAGAGGCATTACGCAGAATCCGTGACAACTTTTCTCAATTGATGGGCAATGGGTTTAGCGTCAAACTAGGAGCCGAATCGCTTCACAGTCCTGAATTTGTCGATATGCTTGCAGATAAGCAAAGAATCGTTCTTGACAAAGCGATTGAAATGGGATATTACAGCAGGCCAAGGGGATGTACTCAACGTGATATCGCTGAAGTTATGAATATAAAACAGGCTACCGTTAGTGAACATCTTCAATCAGCAGAAGCGAAAATTATTCATTCCATCGGTAATTAGTAACGGCCCTATCATGAATGGGCCTCAACCTATGCCCTAGGTACGTGCACGCGAGGCATGCGCCCAGTATCTCTTCGCACATCTGCCCTAATGCTAACTCTAATCATGGTGCTAATGCCCTTGACGCCGTTTGCAGGTCAAGAGTTCGAATCGGGTGGCCAAGTCGAAGAAACACTCGATGAAGAAATCATCATGAGTTCGGGCACTACTGGAAATGCCGATTCATTGGCATTTGGTTTGCAATCCGGATGTGCTGTCGGCGCATCTGGCAACATCAAGTGCTGGGGTGACGGTAGTGACGGTCAACTCGGCTTAGGAAATACTCAGAATATTGGAGATAGTTCTGATGAAACTGGCACTAACCTCCCGTTCGTAAACCTAGGAACAAACGCATCGGTTGACAAAATTGTCATGGGTGAAAGCCATTCATGCGCCCTATTCACCAACGGCTCAGTCAAGTGTTGGGGAGAGTCCTCAGTCCTCGGCCTGGGCTACTCATCAAGCAATGGAGGATTCGGTGACGGATACCTAGAAACCGGCGACACACTACCATTCATGCAATTCCCTACCGGCCGCACTGCAACAATGCTAGAAGCTGGAAAGAGCCACACCTGTGCTGTAATGGACAACAACGATTTGATCTGTTGGGGAGATAACAGCAAGGGCCAACTTGGCCTTGGAGACACTGACAAGAGAGGAGACTCGGCTGGAGAAATAGGCACGAACTTCGCAGTAACCAGCGTACCAACTGGACGAACTGTCGACAGCCTAGCACTGGGCTGGGACCACACTTGTGCCATTTGGGACAACGCTAGCGTTTCTTGCTGGGGTGGAAATGATAACGGCCAGCTAGGTCTTGACTCAACCGCTGACATCGGTGATGGAGCCAGTGAAATGGGAGACTATCTAGCATTTGTTACTCTACCTTGGTCTGTAACTCATCAAGTGTTTTACTCGGCAACACAGATCACTGCAGGAGATGGTTTCACATGTGCAGTACTCCAAAAACCGGGGACGACCACAGGCGTTTATTGTTGGGGTCTAAATGACTACGGGCAGTTAGGTGTAGAGTCTACTACGAATGCAGGCGATGGTGCTGGAACATCTATGAGTTCAATCACTGAAACTGACTTAATGGCGAGTACCATTATTGCATTGGATGCTGGTGAGGACCATGTCTGTGCAATAGTGAGGCTCACAAGTGGTAACCAACCAGTAAAATGTTGGGGAAATGGTGCAGATGGACGCCTTGGATATGGAAGTCAAGACAGCAGAGGTACAGGTCCTGGTTCTACTAATGGAATGGGTTCTAACCTAGGATATGTTAGACTAACTTCCTCTTCCACCTTCTCTTCCTATACGGCTTTCGGCATCGAAGCAGGTTCCGGTTCAACTTGTGTAATCATTTACTATTCTGTAAATACTAATGATGTAATATGCTGGGGGGCTAATGGAATCGGCCAGTTAGGCTATGGTGATACTGAAGACCGCGGAGATGGGGTAACCGATCTACCATTTGTGACTGAACTTGCATTAGAATTGGATGAAGAAGCCATGGAGAACACTTGCAATATTCTTGGAGTTCCAGAACATAGAGACGAACTTGATAGAAGGCTCGATTCTGATTCAAGCGACACTGGTGACTTGATTTCGATGGTCGAAATCCCAACTACCGGATGTCCAGCAATTGCATACTACGATTCTGGAAGCAACAATGTAAAGTTCGCTGCTTACGATAACGGAATGTGGGCTGTAGAAACCTTAGGTAGTGATTCAGGAATAATCGATGTTGACATCGCAATAGATGCTAATGGTAACCCTCACATTGTTCACATGACTTCAAGTGGCACAGACAGAGTTTCCTACACCACTAAAGTAAACGGAATTTGGACCGAAGATACCTTGACTGGTATGGATGGCACTGAAGAATTGTCATTATCAATTGATTCAAACGGAGACTTGAGACTTCTAACTGTCACAACCACTGAATTGGTTGAATCCACATGTTCAAGCAGCTGTTCCAGCATTTCAAACTGGGCAAACAGTAACACTTTAGTTGCCTCAGCGAGCATTGTTGACTCTTCTGGAGACCATTCTGTTCACATCACATCTTCTGGACTGTATTACTCGGATTCTCTGGGAACTCCTGCTCTTGTTTCAACAGATGTTTCATCTGCATATATGGCTACGAGCATGGATGTTGCACCAGATGGTACAATTTCGGTTGCTCACACAAATGATGCTTACCAAACATACTATTCTTCATGTTCAAGCGGTTGTACTTCTGCATCTTCATGGAGTACTGAATTAGTATCCAATGATACCTCTAGCGAGGTAGTCTTACAATTTGATGGCGATGTCACTCCTTGGATCCTTCTAACCCACAACACAACAGGTGCCACCCTATTCATAATGGACAATGCAGTATGGAACAGCCAAGCAATATCTGCATGGCCAGGCGCTGCTGATTCATTCGGTTTGATGATCAACTCCGCAGGATATGTATTCACTTCTCTTCACCTAGTTAACCCTGGAGAATTATGGGCAGTAACTAACCCTGCAGTTGCAGGTTCTGGTTTGTATGTAGACGCAGATGGTGACGGTTGGACAGGAATGAATGAGGTGTCTTGTGGAACTGACCGCATGGATTCTTCATCTATTCCAAGCGATTTCGATGAGGATGGTCGCTGTGACTCAATGGATACAGTCAACAATTTACCTGCAGTAGGGGACTCAAGTGTTCTTACTCAGGGAGCAGACTTCGCATGTGCAATTCTTGACAATGGCGAAATCTATTGTTGGGGAGATAACTCATACGGAAAACTGGGAGGATCTGCTTCTGGAACTTCATGGCCAACTGGCTTTGAAGCAGTGGACATAGATGCTGGAGAAAACCACGCTTGTGCACTTTCATCCGCTGGAGAGATTATGTGTTGGGGTAGAAACAACATGGGACAGATTGGTACAGGAGCAATCTCAACTTCAGAAAGTCCTACTGTTCTCACACTACCTAATAATCATCAAGCTGCTGACTTAGCAGTAGGTACAAACCACAATTGTGTTACAACCACAACCAGTCAGATTTACTGCTGGGGCGATGGTGAAGATTCTCAAACTGGAGAATATTATGTAACTGATGCGTCTGCAGGCTATAATGATGACTTTGAGAACGCAAATCCTTCTTCAATATGGACTATTGAAGGGTCGGCTGGAACATTTGGCACCCAATGGACCATAGATACTAATGATTCATCTTCAGGTACAAGTTCGTTCAAATCTAATGGCCACGGTTCAAATTCCGATGTTGGATTTTCGATTACATCGCAGTTCCAAAGCGGAATGGTCTCATTCGATTACAAGACTGATACGTGCCCAACCCTAAGTGGTTGTAATGACAGGTTATCATTCTCTATTGACGGAATTGAAGTCAACTCTTCAAAAGGTCAAATGAGTAATTGGTCTACTTACAACACAAACATCACGACTGGAATGCATACTCTAAGATGGTCATTCATTAAAGATGGAAGTGCTGTCAATGATGCTAATGGTGACTATGTTGGAGTCGACGACATTCAGATCCGAACTGGATTTAGAATTGAAAGTGGAGGCATCATAGAATCTCCAGGAATAATGAATTTAGATGCTGGAGGATTACCACAATCCATTACTGCAGGTGAGAGACATACTTGTGTTACCAATCATCTGAATGATGTTTATTGTATGGGATATAATGGTGGTAGTAGCAGAATGGTTCTTGGCAATTCAAGTACCACTGCTACAAACTCTTCAACACTAGTAAAGGTCGATATTGGTCTTGGAACCGATTCAGTACGCACTGTTACTGCTGGTTATGACACCTCTTGTGCTATCTTAGACAACAGTACGCAAGCAGTATGTTGGGGCCAAAGAAGCGACTGGAGTGATTCTGATGGGGCAACTAGGTCAGGAGAATTACTTCTAGGTTCATCTACACCATCCAATGATGGAACTGTAGTAGACATCGGCAACGTTGGCGACAGGATATACTCCATCGCTATGGGTGAATCTCACGCATGTGCTATTGTTGAGAACACAATCGAATGCTGGGGTGTCGAAGAATCTGGTTCATTTGGACAAGGTTCTAGTTCGACAGGTGCATACAGCACACCACAGGTGACATCAGTACCTTCAGGATTGACTGCAAAACAAATTGTAATCGAACATTCAACCGATTCCACCTGTGGCGTCTTCGAAGACTCTACTGGTGCATCAACAGTAATTTGCTGGGGCGAGCAAACTGCAGTTGGATATTCTACATCTAATCCAGTAACTTCACTAGCAGATTCACCGGTTGAAGACAGTAATGGAGTCGAAATCCTCCCTTCGGATGACTCGCAATCACCGTATGACATCGTTGACCTCCAATCTGGTATTTCTCACACCTGCGCACTATCTCGTCAAGGATTGATTAAGTGTTGGGGGTTAGGAAGTAGTGGACAATTAGGCACCCCTTATATGTCACCAATTGGAGACAATGCCAATGAGATGGGAGTCCATTTGCAATACATCGATTTGGGACAAAATATCACTGCAACAGAGATGAGCGTAGGAGCAAATCATGCCTGTGCGATTGTACAATCTAGTGAAAATAGTAGCATGAATGGAAAAGTTATGTGCTGGGGAAGGAACTATGAAAAGCAAACAAATGCCTCGGGAAATAGTAATTATGTAACTACTCCTCAGATTGCAAATGAATTTGGCAACGATGTGAGCAAGATTGCTGCGGGAATATTCCAGACTTGCGCATTGAAAACTGATGGTGAAGTCTACTGTCAAGGCAAGGATAGCGAACGAGCAATTGGCAGTAGTAGTTCTTGGGTTTCCGGTCATGGAACTGCCACTGCTTTAGAATACTCAACCTCTGGAAAATTCGTAGATTTGTATGCTTCAAGTAAAAACGGTGGTGCAATCTGTGCAACTTCAGTTACTGGAGCGACCAAGTGTTGGGGCTCGGGCAATTACGTAGGTCAAACTTCCGCCAATCCCGTTGTATTTTATGACTTCAACGGAATCTTGCCATCAGATTTATCTTTTGGAACGGACTTTGCTTGTTTGGTTGTAGGTGCAACAACTCCAATGCATGAAGCAACTTCCCCATCGACCAATGTAGGGGATATTGTATGTTGGGGAGTAGGAACTAATGGACAATTGGGCACTGGTTCATCGTCAGGTTATGGGATCAGTAACGATATCCATTATCACGGAAATAGCCAACCCATAAATTTCAATGGAACATCGATGTCTGATGTAGAATCAAGTATGGATCACTCTTGTGCAATCTCTAATTCGGGAGAAGTATATTGTTGGGGAATGGGAAGTTATGGCCGCCTTGGTTATGGAAATACTAACAATTTGGGTGACTCTTCAAATGAATTGCCATTCTTAGATGCAGTCGATTTAGAAGGTAGTGCTAAATTGCTGAGTTTAACTCAATCATCATCTTGCGTAGTTATGACAGATAATGAAGTCTATTGCTGGGGAGATGGGGGATACGGAATGACCGGTCATGAAAATACAGATGATATTGGAGACCAAATTAACGAGATGGGAGTTCATCTTTCTCCAACCGATTTGCATATGCGTCCTACTGATTATGACTTAGATGGAATAATTGACCACTGGGACACCGACGATGACAATGATGGAACTCTTGATACAAACGACGATTTCAGATTAGACCCATGTGCTGCAACCGATTCAGATGATGATGGTATGCCAGATTTGATTTATTCCAATTGTACCACTAACTTGGTTGAAGACTTGGATGACGATAATGATCTGTGGAACGACACCGATGAAGTTGCATGTATTACAAATCCAATCGCGAGCCAAAGTATTCCATTCGACACAGATTCAGATGGCATTTGTAACTACATCGATACTGATGACGACAATGATGGATGGAGTGACATCGATGAGCAATTGTGTGAAAAGAAAGAATGGAACACGCGCGTAGTCCACACCACTACAAGTTCTTCATATTATCACCAACCCGATGAGCCAAAGGGAATTACATTCCTGCCAAATAATGGCATTTATACTTTCCAATTACAAGGACTTGAAATGGGAAGCTACAGTAATAAGGTCTTTGAATTCGAAGATACTGCTACTGCGACAACGGGACATTCCAGAATGACTACTGTTGATTCTGACACGTCCGATGGATTTGATTATCAGACTTACGGACAAGGTGTTTACACTGTGAGTTCCAAGGAAGTATGGTATTCGGAATATAATGCTGCTACAAACCCAACATATGGAAATTCGCAGGTGTATACTTTCAATTCATCCGAACAGAGTAACCAGCATAATATGGCTGTATCTGAAGATGGAGATGTTTACCTTACAACATCTGATTCTATTGTTCAGATTGAGAAGGGGCATCTTTATGGTTCGTATTCTTCTGTTACAAACAATAATGAGTTGGTGTCTTACATCCAATACCCAGATGGTGTGTTAAACAGTACTACTGGCTATGGTCTTGGTGCATACAAGCAAATTGAAGTTGATTCAAATGGCAACATTCACTTGTTAGCACTCCACAATGTTGCAAATAGGATTTACACATGGATCTACGACATAGCAACCGATTCATGGAATTCAGGACTCGACTCATTCCCTGGCGCTCATGGCAGTATTCAACCAGGAAGGTCTTCATTTAGCCTTGATTCGAGTAATCAGCCACATGTTGTTTTGATGAAAGGGACGTCGTCTTCAAGTGCGGATAGTAGCATTTCGTACAGTTTCTACGACAACACAGCTCAAAATTGGGTGGAAAGATTCAATGATGGTACACCAAGCGGAAATTATGGTGTCAATTTGGAATTAGATTCCAATGATGACATACACATAGCATGGGTGGACAGAGGCAACTATACATTATACTACACATTCCTGTCAGGCTCAACTAACCAACAATCAACTACCGTAATCGACACCTATGCCACCACCGCTTATGTGGGATGGGACTTTGATGTCGGATTAGCCTTAGATAATGGAAATGACCCTTGGGTATATGTCCAGCCATATACTTCAGGAAGTGTAGCCAGAATTAGCAGAGTGGCCTACTTCGGTTCACAAAATGACAATTCTACTGAATCAACGTTGTATCCAGGTGATTATGATGGCGATGGGACATGTGACATGCTTGAAGTTGCCACCTTAGATTATGGAACTAATAGTCTACTCTTCGAGATGGAAATGGATATGTCATACATGCCTGAATATCCTGCAATGATGCCAACTAGTGTTGCAATAAGCCCGTCACTACCATCTGGTTTGACCCTTAACACGGCAACTGGAGAAATCAGTGGTCGCGTAACAAGCACAGATTTCGCTGGCTCAACTTACAACATTTCAACCACCTCTGTAATCGAGGCATGGAGTGGTAACATTACTATCAAATCAACTATGGAAAATCCATTATACACCGGTTATGAAACCATGTTCGCTACTGCATATTCCGACCAAACTGCTGCTAAAACAGCCTTCGCTAGTAATGGTGAAATTGTTACTTTAGAGAGGTATACTTCAACCAGTAGTATCCAGGTAGATGGTATTGCTGCTGGCGGAAATCATGACAGCGATGATCTTGTTTTGAGTATGAGAGAACCTACTGGAGATTACGTCTGGGCTAAGAGCATTAGAGGAAACTCATTCTTCATTGAAGATGTTGATGTTGACGACAATGGTAACATTTACGCATTATTCCAAGCAACTGCTACAAGTAGTGACCCTGTTGAATTCAATTTCGACGGAGTGACGATTGACAATAACGGGAAAATAACTGTTATTCTTGCAAAGTGGGATTACTACGGAAACCTACAGTGGGCAATCAATACTGAATCTACAGGAACCTCATCGACCGATTCCGCATACGTATCTACTGGGAGCTCAGAGGAATCTTCAGAAATGGACTTAGATAAGTCAACTGGCGATGTTGCAATAATCGCTAAAGGAAAGACTGCCAATGATGATTTGAAGTTCGGTGGAATGCAAATTGGACCATTTGGAACTTGTCTATCTGCCCTCCAACCTTGGGTTGCGAAAGTCAACACAAATGGACAAGTCCAGTGGACTGCTGTAGGTAAATCTGACCCAACAAATTGCAGAGCGACTGATCAACACCAAGTTGTTTTACATCATGATGGTTCTGTAACTACTGCTGGACATGTTCCAAGCACATACGCTTGGGATTATGACTTTGGGTCTTCTTCAGCCTCCGGATTGGTTGCTGGTTCCAACCGTGGTTCATCTTGGATTGCACATGCAGACTCCTCCGGAAATTGGGTTTGGGCAGAAAATGTGACAACTAAGAGCAACTCGAATGGCGCCAGTGCAAATCAATACTTTACAATGGACAAGTTCAGCGATGATACTCTATTCTTCGCATACGTCAGTGACACTAACTATTGCACGAAAATTGAATTCGCTGGAAGCTCGACCAGTGTGTCACCAACTCAATCTTCCATTTTTTGCTTAAACGTAGCAACTATGAACCACACTACCAGTGATGTTATTTCACTTGCAAGTCGGATTGGGTATCATTCATTTGCTGACGCCTATTGGAGTGATTCGATTTATTCGGCAGTTGATTCTGATGATATTGCACATGTTTTAATCGACATGTATAATGGTCACGACTTGAGAACTACTGGATTTGACCAAGACCTAAACGTAGCATATGATGTTGTTTCTCAGCAATGGTCTAGTAGCCACGCTACTACCGACTTTGGACTCGATAATTCGGGTTCAATTTACTTCACAGGTTTCCACAATAGTCAATTCATGTACAGAACCGCATCATTGCTGAGTGAATGTGGCAGCGATAATACGAATTGTTATGGCGTTGATACTTGGTCATCAGGTCAATCAGGTATGTCTGCTTCGGGACATAGACTCTACAGATTCTGGGGAGATTACGACCATGAGATAAACTATAACAGCCCATCAGAAGGTGCAAGTTCTTCTTTTGATGCGATAGGGTATCACGTTATGACAGGTTATCAGTTAAATGATAGTGCAGGGAATATTAACAATGCAGCTCTTCCTTGTGGACTGTCGTTTAGTCCTTCTTCAGGCACAATATCTGGAACTCCAACTAATGGTTGTACAGACACTGCAAATGAAACATATACGATTACTGTAAATTATGGTGCATCATCATACGTATGGAATAGAAATCAATCATTTGAGGTGACATTCGGAATAAGTCCTGCATTACCTGTAGTGTCATACAACCCTGCAGATACAACCCAATCCTATACCAGAGGTGTGGCGATCACACCAATTGCCCCAACTGGAATTACTAATCCAGCAAACCTGCACCACTTCACTACCTACCCACCTCTACCGGCTGGATTACAGGTTAACAGTACAGGTCATATCTTTGGTACACCTACTGCGAACCAAAGTACTGCTATCTTCAAGGTGAAGTCATGTAATAGTTGGAATGTATGTAGCGCAGGAGTTGCGTTTACAATAACCATTGACGAACCTGCACCTGTTATTTCATACGCTGATTCAGAATATGAATTCTTCAAGGACGTACCAATCACACCTGTTGTACCAACTAGTACTGGCGGAGTACCTTCTTCTTGGGAGATTTCTCCAGACCTACCAACTGGATTGAGTTTGAGAGGAGATGGTGCGATTATTGGAATACCATTCGTGGATTCACTAGCAACTAACTACACCATATGGGCCAACAATACCGGTGGTTCAGGAACTGTTGTTTTGGAGATTACTGTAAATGGAACTGGAGTATTCATTACATACCCATACAATACTGCTGAACTAGCACAGTACTCCCCAATGATGGCTTTATACCCATCAACATCGGGTGCTGCTGTTGTATCATGGTCTATCGAGCCTACACTACCTAGTGGCGTATTCTTTGGAACAAGCAACGGTACGATTTACGGTACACCAAACACCCTTACTGATTCAACAGTGTACACAATCAATGCATCCGGAGTCGAGGATTATGGTACTGCAACAGTTACATTGTCTGTTCTGCTGGATACCGACCTAGATGGAATACCTGATGTAAATGATGATGACATCGATAACGATGGCTGGTCTAACGTTGATGAAACAAATTGTCAGACTGATGAGATGGATGAGAACGACTATCCAAGCGATATTGACCAAGATAGAACCTGTGACCTGCTAGATAATAGCGATGACAGGTCAATCATTGTGATTTACTTGAGCGACAATGTGGAATTGTCAAATGACTCTGCTATGAATTCATTGATACCAATAACTGCTGGTGGAGACATCGACACTTGGGAGATTTATCCTGCATTACCTCTTGGACTAGAGTTCAACGGAACAATGCCTGGTCGCTCAACTAGTGACACTGGTACAATTTCAGGAACACCTACCGAGTTGAGCCCTGCTACAGTCTACACGATTTGGGCTAACAACACAAACTCGGGACAGATTGGTTCGTTCCAGATCACATTGAGTGTGTTACTAGATACTGATGGTGATGGTACTCCTAACGTCTATGATGACGATATGGATGGTGACAACTGGTCCAATGAAATGGAGGACCTCTGTGGAGAAGACCCAATTGATGCAAGTAGTACACCAATCGATACAGATGGTGATGGCCTGTGCAATTACATCGATAGCGATGATGATAATGATACATTCGTCGATACCGAGGAAATCATGTGTAATTCTAATGCAACCGATGCATTCTCTGTACCAATCGATGGTGACAATGATGGAATCTGTGACGCTATGCAGTCCGATAGAGACCTTGATGGATGGGCTGACGGCCCTGAAGAATCCTGTGGCTCTGACCCTGATAATGCATCAAGTGTGCCTACTGATTCAGATGGCGACATGATTTGTGATTCGCTAGATGATGACAGAGATGGTGACGGAGTTGGCAACAATGTCGATGATTTCCCTGATGACCGTTCAGCTGCTAAGGATACAGACGGTGACGGTAAGCCTGACTCAATTGTTGGAGTATCTGAAACTGGCCTTATAGAAGACTATGATGACGATAATGACAACTGGTCTGACTACGATGAATCTGAATGTGGTACAGACCCACTCGATGATTCTGAATTCCCAGTGGATTCAGATGGAGACGGTACTTGTGATGCATTGGAAGATGATACTGATGGTGACGGAGTTGTCGATGCTGAAGACGCCTTCCCAATGGATAAGGACGAATGGCTAGACACCGATGGTGATGGAGTTGGCGATAATGCTGACGAAGATGATGACGGAGATACTTGGTCTGATGCTGATGAAGACAGATGTAAATCTGACCCTCTTGACTCACAGAGCATCCCTACAGAACTCGATGAGGACGATCCCACCAAATGTATAACAACAAAATCTGAACCACCAAAAGATTCTGATGACGATAGCAGTTCTTCCACAATGTGGTGGGTTTGTGTCTGCTTCCCGCTATTGCTACTACTATTGCTAATTCCACTGATGTACTGGTCCAAAGATAGAGGAGACTCACTACTGGTCATAATGGGAATGAGAAACGGTCCTGAACCTGAGAATACCACTGCAAACCCAGGGTTCGTTAGCGGAAAAGGTACCAAGAATGAACCATTCGTTCTCGAGCCTTTACACATTAAGAACTTTGGAGATGACATTGAAAGTAAGGAAACTATCACCATTACGAACCTAGATCCAGACACTATGGTTTCAATTACAGATATGGCAAACCATACTAATCGTGGCAGATTCAATATGGACCCTATCCACGTTGAAGGAAATGTAGCGGACAAAGGTAAAGGCTCAATTGTATTCAGATTAAATTTCGATGACAATGTTACTGAAGACGATATTAGTGATGTGTATCAAGGACGAATTCGCGTTGGTAGTTCATCTGTATTCATCCTGTGGGACGTCAAGGTAGGCGACCCAGAGGCTGATGAACTTGCATCTGCTGATAAGAGGGCAAAGGAAATCACTGCTCAAGAAGATGCTGAGAAGAAAGCAATCAAAGAATCTGAAGCAAAGGATAAGGCTGACAAGAAAGCCGCTGACAAGAAAGCAAAGTCTGAAGCAAAGGCTAGTGCTGAAAAGGAAGCCACTGACAAGAAAATCAAAGAGGCTGAAGAGAAGGCTGAAGCAAAGGCTAGTGCTGAAAAGGAAGCCGCTGACAAGAAAATCAAAGAGGCTGAAGAGAAGGCCGCCGCTGCTGAAGCAAAGGCTGCTGCTGCGGAAGATAAGGCTGCATCTGAAAAGAAGGCTCGAGAAAATGCTG
>Ga0315334_10001085_pt1 | contig 16637 bp, 13 predicted proteins | sample M150034915metaG_FD_205555 | JGI IMG/M metagenome (GOLD analysis project Ga0315334, IMG submission 205555) | Ammonia-oxidizing marine archaeal communities from Monterey Bay, California, United States - M1 500m 34915 | ecosystem: Environmental > Aquatic > Marine > Intertidal zone | place: USA... | reverse complement strand
TCACCGCAGTGGTGAAACGGAAGATTCAACGATTGCGGATCTTGCGGTGGCGATGAATACGGGTCAAATCAAAACCGGTTCGGCCTCTCGTAGCGATCGGATGGCTAAATACAATCAGCTGTTGCGTATCGAGCAAGAACTAGGTGCAACAGCGGTTTATGGCGGAAAGATGTTTCCCCAATAAGCTCGCCATGTAGCCAGCCTATTTACAAGGAAATCTCAAAACGTGTGCTTGTGCCATTCTGCGCTTGTTGCGCCGTGCGTCAGCACTTGAATGCGGAGATTAGGTTTGCATTAAGCTAGTCCGTGGACGATAATGGTTGCAGAGGAATTGAAACTCGATGCTGCAAAAAGATATTACGATTGATCGCCGAGGTCTATTGAAAGTCGGCGCATTGACTTTAGGTTCAACAGCGCTGGCGTTTAGTCCATGGGGAAATGCACTGCAAGCTAAAGTGGTTGCTGGTGATGCACACGCAGATAGTGTGCTGGTGTTGTGGATGGCAGGCGGGGTAACTCAATTCGAGTCGTTTGACCCGAAGATGGAGGCACCGCTTGAAGTCCGCGGTCGATTGCAGGATACGCAAACGTCGTTGCCGGGTGTCTGGTTTGGTGACACGATGAGCGAGATGTCCAAGATCGCCCACAAGATAAGCCTCATTCGTAGTTTTTCGCACGATAGCAACGATCATCTGCTAAGCCAGGTCTATACGCTAACGGGCAGAAAAGTAGATCGAAATTCCCTGTTCTCGGAGCCTAACATTGGCTCGATTGTGTCGCACTTTAATGGCCCTCGTAACGGTTTACCCGGTTATATTTGTTTGCCCGGAATAACTCGGCCCGGGCCACCTCCACATAATCTGTTTCAAAGTGGTTGGATGGGGAGTCAATATTTGCCCTATTGTGTGGGAGGATTGCCCAAGCCCGCTGATTTTACTGTCGGCGATAAACTTGATAATCCTCCGGCGCGATTTGACGAAAATCTCACACCCAAATCATTGTCGCTGTCATCCGAAGTGCCGCTCATGCGATTGTCTCAGCGAATCTCACTAAGACAACAGTTTGACCAGTCGTTGCGAAACCTTAATCGTGACCAGTCTTTAGTAGCAGCGGAGTCAAAATTCCAAGGTGCGGTAGAAATGTTGTCGACGAATCGAATTCGAGATGCATTTGAAATCAAGGATGAGCCGCGTCAAGTTCGAGATGCATATGGCCGCACCAAGCTTGGAGGACGGTGTTTAATGTCGCGGAGGTTGATTGAGGCAGGCGCTCGATTTGTCGTGCTCGATTATGGGTACGATTCTGATTACGGAAATGTGTGGGATAACCACAACGCTGCCAGCCAAAACCATCCACCGATTCAAGACATGGTTCGCCGTGGGTATCATCTAGCGGGATTGGACAAAGCGTTCGCGGCTTTAATAAATGACATGGAACAGCGCGGGTTGCTTGAGCGCACACTGGTTGTGTTCTTAACCGAATTCGGTCGTACTCCGAAAATTAACGCCAATGGCGGTCGCGACCACTGGGGAGCAGCGGGCTCTATATTTGTAACCGGTGGTGGTGTTAAAAGAGGTCAAGTTATTGGCGCGACAGATAAAAGCGGGACAGCGGTTACCACTCGGCCTTATTCTCCGGGGGATGTTGCCGCAACGATGTATGCATCGTTAGGAATTGATCACGAGGGCATGGTGGCTGATTATCAGGGACGGCCTCGACGGATTTTGGAACATGGTACACCGATATCTGAATTGTATTAGCCGCTCCGGTATCGGTGCAAGCTATTGTAAATAGATGATGCGAGTGTTGATCATGCGAGGGCGGATTTCTTCGATGGTTGTTACCGCGATTTCTGTGTTGCTCAAGATGAGCAGTTTTAGTTGTTGCATCTCGAGCAACGCATCAACGCAGTCGCCAGTAATAGCGGTGTTTTTTAGATTCAGTGAAGTGAGTTTCGAGAATTGTGTTAAATGTTGCACGGCTTGGTTAGTGATGCTTGAATCTGACAGGTTGAGTTCGACTAACGTCGTGTGCGATTGGAGTTGTTGTACAAACGAATCATCAACGACACAATTTGCTTGGCTTAAATCGATTGTGTGAATCCGAGTATTCTTGAATCGGCGGATATTGGCACCGTGACTTTTGAGTTGTTCGTAGGTTAGTTGCATGAGCTTGTCTGAGAATTGTCTTATCCGTGTCATATTAAGATATACCGGTTGGTTTCATTTTACACAGTATCCCTGTTTTAGCGGTGTAATAACTAAAGGTTGTGTTCGCTTTGCTGAAATGTCGATTCATTGCACACGGGGATAGTAGGCGGTTTTTGACACGGCCTATTATCCAGCGGTTTTGCGAAGGATTTGCGGAATTGCAACTGTTTACCAAGAACATGGATGGTTAGATTGGTAGGCAATTAGGTATTAATCATGCGGGTTATGACGACTTCGTATAGTGCCACATATAGTGGAAGTACGAAAAGCGGTGTAAGGACGTTTGATAGATTTGAAAACCCGTGTTAGTCTGAGAAATGAATCATTTCCTGTTTTAAGCCAAAACGGGCGAAATTTGATTATTTCAATGTATATATTTCAGTAACAAATTTGGTAACGGAGTGTTTGCGCAGTGAACATTGATCGTTTATTTGCCCCTTACAAACCAACAACAACCCATTTGGTTGATACGCTTGAGTATTGGTCTCGCGAGAAGCCGGATCATCTTGGATTCACATTCCTAAAGGATGGAGAGCAAGATGAAGTTTTGGTTACGTATACAGATTTACATGACGCAGCCCGAGCTATTGCTGTCCAACTCTCGCAATATGACATTCGGGGCGAACGGGTACTACTACTCTACGGACCTGGTGTGGATTTCTTGAAAGGCTTCCTCGGATGCCTTTATGCTGGTGCGATCGCTGTTCCAGCTTATCCCCCCCGCCGTAACCGCAGTATGAACCGCATTGAATCGATTTCTGATGATGCCAAACCCAAGGTGGTATTAGCGTCGTCAGATGTGATCGAACGAGCGGAAGCGATGCTAGAAGACTTCCCGCGATTGAAAGCAATTCCATGGATTGCGACCGAAAACGTATCGTTGAACCAAAAAGATGATTGGACGAAACCTGAGTTGCAAGCCGAAGATTTGGCCTTCCTTCAATATACGTCGGGTTCGACAGGCAATCCTAAAGGTGTGATGATCTCACACGGTAATCTGATTCAAAATCTGGCGATGATCGCCTATGCGTTTGAAACTGACCAAGCGACGCGCGGAATGTCGTGGCTGCCATCGTATCATGATATGGGCTTGGTCGGAGGATTGTTAAATCCACTGTTCACCGGATGTCCGTCTGTCTTCATGTCGCCGATGGCGTTTTTGCAAAAGCCAGTTCGATGGCTGCGAACTATCTCCAATTATGGAATTACCATCTCCGGTGGTCCAAATTTTGCCTACGACCTATGTACGCAGCACATCACGGATGAAGAAATGGAAGGACTTGATATTAGCAGTTGGGCGGTGGCCTATAATGGGGCAGAACCCATTCGTTCATCGACATTGCAGAATTTCGCTCGCCGCTTTGAATCGATTGGATTCAATGCAAATGCGTTATATCCTTGCTATGGTATGGCCGAAACAACTCTGTTTGTTACAGGGAAAACTCGCGCTGAAAAACCGACATTTCAAGCATTTGACAATGACTCATTGCATGAACACCGCGTTGTTCCAATTAGTCCGGATGCCGAAGGAGCGCGGGTTCTTGTTGGATGTGGGAAAGTTTTGCCAAATGAAGACGTAGCAATTGTCGACTCTCAAACCTACAAACGATTGTCCCACGGTAAGGTCGGTGAGATTTGGATCAACAGTCCTAGCGTGGGCAAAGGATATTGGAATAAGCCAGCGCGATCTCAACAAACATTTGAAGCCAAGTTGGCAGACAGTACGACAGGACCCTATTTGCGAACCGGTGATCTTGGATTCATTCGTGACGACGACCTATTTGTTACTGGACGGATGAAAGATCTTATTATCATCCGGGGTGTGAATCGTTATCCACAAGATATTGAACTGACTGTTGAACAGTCGAGCAATCGTTTGCAGAATGGTGCGGTAGGCGCCTTTGCAGTTGATATCGATGGCCGAGAACGCTTGATTGTTGTCGCGGAAGTACAACGCGCTCGGCGAAAAGATTGGTCGGACGTGATTCAGTCGATTCGCCACGATGTCGCAGCCGAACATGACGTTCCCCCCGATGGGATCGTCTTGGTTAGATTTGGATCCATTCCGAAAACTTCGAGCGGGAAAATCCAACGTCATGCATGTCGGGATAACTTCAAAATCGAAAGTTTGAAAACAATCGCATCTTGGTTTGTCTGGGAGAATGCTGATCAGGTTTCGATGCCTACTCCTAAAGTTCGCGCCAAAGTCGCCACGGGTAAAGAAGACCCAACATTAGTCGAATTGGTGATGAGTCAGATCCGTGAAGTTGGGCGCGAACGAGCCAAGGATCTAACACTAGAAACAAATATCGTTTCTGATCTCGGTCTTGATTCACTAGAACGGTTGCAGATCGCTAATGGCATTGAAGAATTCTTTGGAAAGCGATTTCCCGAGGAAGTGCTGCAAGATATTGATACTATTGCAGCAGTTGTGAAGGCAGTCCGAGACAACTTTGGCGATATTTCCCAATCGCTCGATACGCTATCTAAGGCGGCTGTTACATTAACCTCCAATCGATCGGAGATCCCTGAATCGGATTACGATTTTTCCCAGATGCCAGAATATCGTCGCTTGTTGAAAACTAAAAAATTGTTGGCGTCCACCGGCCTTCCGAATCCTTTCTTTAGCGTCCACGAAGCAGTCGTTCGTGATACCACGATTATCAATGGTCGGGAAATGTTGAGTTGGGCCAGCTATAACTATATTGGTATGTCAGGCGATCCGGTTGTCGTCAAAGCGGCCCAAGATGCGACCGCGAAATACGGAACAAGTGTCTCCGCTAGTCGTCTCGTATCAGGTGAAAAGCCGATCCACGGCGAACTTGAACGTGGCATTGCAGACTTTATTGGAGTCGAAGATGCGATGACTTATGTGGGCGGACATACGACTAATGAATCGACGATTGGTCACCTGTTAGGGTCTGGGGACTTAATCGTGCATGATAGCCTGTCGCATAACAGTATTATTCAAGGCGCGATACTATCCGGTGCCAGACGTCGACCGTTTAAGCATAACGATTGGCAAGAATTGGATGATATCCTCAGCGAAGTACGTCATGAATATCGCCGCGTGCTTGTGGTGTTAGAAGGCGTTTACAGTATGGATGGCGACTTCCCCGAACTACCGAAATTCATTGAGGTGAAAAAACGTCATAAAGTATTCTTGATGGTCGATGAAGCACATTCAATGGGGACCATGGGTGCCCACGGACGTGGAATCAGTGAACATTTCGATGTGGATGCCCGTGAGGTTGATATATGGATGGGTACGCTCAGCAAAACGTTTGGAAGTTGTGGTGGATATATAGCAGGTACGCGTGCGTTGATTGAGTATCTCAAATACACCTCACCTGGATTCGTTTACAGTGTGGGTTTGCCCCCATCGAACGCGGCAGCTGCTTTGGCGGCATTGCGATTGCTCGAAGATGAACCTCAACGGGTAGCTGCTGTGCAGCATAATTCGCGATTCTTCTTGGCTGAAGCACGAAAACGAGGATTAAATACAGGTCTCGGAAACAACACGCCCGTTGTACCAGTTGTGATTGGCAATTCATTGCACGCTTTGAAGTTATCCCATGAATTGTTCGAGCTAGGTATCAATGTTCAGCCGATTCTTTATCCGGCTGTCGAAGAATCTGCCGCTCGTTTGCGATTCTTTATTACCTCAACGCATAGCGAGGAACAAATCATTCGAACAGTCGATGCAGTTGCCCAAGAGCTGAATAAGATTGATCCGAAGTATTTGGAATTCAATACAGATGTAGAATCAATTACCCCCCCAGCCAGTTAATCCAACGGCCCAGTGCTGTGGAATTAGTTGACGATACGAAAGAGGGACGTCCTTTAACGGGACGTCCCTCTTTCGGTGCTGTGTCGTGGCGTTGCTAATTGAAAAGGCGATGTTAGGCTATCGATTCAACGTAATTCCGAAACTAAACCCATAAGATAAGAGGCGGTCGTTGTTGACATCGATGTCATTGCCCCGACCAACTCCTTGTCCGTAGTTCAGCACATTAAAACCGAGTTTAAGATTGAAATCTCGCGTGATTTCGTAGGCCGCTTCTGCTCGAAGTTCGCCGCCCCAGACAAATTCGTCGTTATTGAACCAAAGGTTTTGTTCATCGGTAGTGGCAGTGGTTGGTTCTTCACCGGTACCCACATCTACGGTTGTGATTTCTTGAAAACGATTTGTATGTAGCATTTGGTTGTTATGGAAGGCAAAGAAGCGGAGTTCACTTGAAAGTAACCAATGGCTTTGTTTTTGGTACCAGCGTAGTCCAAGTTGACCACCGAACATGTCATTGCGGAATCGTGCTCGTTCGCGAATGTATTCTTCAATCGCCGCATCATCAGGGCCGGGACTGGTGGGATCATTTGGATCCGGGAGTGGAGGCACTGGCAATCCAGCGTCGTCGTAACGGTTGTACTCAGCATTTTCATAGGCGTCGACTAATTGATCATAGCGTATTCCGAAGAATGGTTCCCAGATGCGGCCCTTGTCGTTTTCTTTGATTCTCCAAGTACGATTGATTTCCCAACCGGAAAGGGATATGGCGTTGATGGAATCACGTAGAATGTAGTCACGTTGGCCTGTGATTGGGTTGTTCTCGTCCTGTGAAGGGGTCTGCTCGTCACCGCCACCGCCACCACCGCCACCGCCACCGCCAGTGTCTTCTTCTGCAACTCGGTTGTTTCGTTCCACAACTAACTCTTCATAGAAGTTGGGACCGCTGAGTGTGGTCGTGCCGAAGCTCCAGCCGGTATTGTCAGGACGCATGAATCCCAGTTGGATCCGTTTTCCCCAGCCATCATCCGCTCCACCGTAAGCTTCTTCACCGCGAGGTCGCATTGTTTTGAAATTGAGTTTGTCCCAGGAGAAATACCAACCCATGTTTGGTGTAAAATCACCGAAGTGGGTGTTGTCTAACGGAGCAAAGAATTGAAAGTTCGGATTGAACTCATCAAAATCAATGAACGGGCCGGAATAATTGCGCTGTCCGTAGTTCTGGGCATGGATCGCGGGAACCATGACGGTGAGTGCCAACAATACGAGGAACGACGATTTCAATCGGGGGAAGGTCATTTTGTTATTTACCAATCTTAATGACTCAACGAAAAATTTGGCCACGGAACATACCGCTACAAACATAAACCAATTTTCTGTTAACGGTGGTATCGTCAGTGTTTGGCGTTATAGTTAAGTAAGTCTGGTAATCTGTAACGAAAATTCCTAATATTCGGACAAGACGTGTAAGGATAAGGGGTATAGGGTATTTGCGAAGGATGTTTGGCGGTGATTTGAGGTAAAAGACATAGCGTACGAGGGGTGAAGCGAAGGGAGACCTGCTTGCAAACCCCATTGGTTGTCCGTTGAGTTGGGTGTTATGAAAATCGTACAAAAGCTGTTAAGGATACGCCGAAAACGATACACTTATGGTAGATGTAACTGATAAAGAGATTTTTTGTCTGATAGGCATTTGGATATGAAACGATTGAAGCTAGTGTTGTTGTTTTGTTTTTTGGTAGTTTTTCCGTGGGTAGCGGTAGCTCAAAAATCGGAAACCCGCGACCAAGAGGCTGCGGCGGAAAAATCAAATAAAGATCATCCCTATATTCGCATTAAACGAGATGACAACAAGCAGCCAGTGGCTTTGCAGACTGCGTTGATCAAATTCAAAGCGACTCGAGGCCCTAACCGTAAGGCCCAAGTTGATCTTATTGGTGCGATTCACATCGCTGACGCTGACTATTACGAGGAGCTAAATAAAATATTCAAGCAGTACGATGTTGTATTGTTCGAGCTAGTCGCACCTGAAGGAGTCAAGATCGAGCGTGGGCACAAGCAGGAATTGAGCCTAGACGTTATTTCTGGTTCGCAACAGGGATTTCAAGCACTGCTGGGTTTGAGTCATCAGATTGAACAGATTGACTACCAAGCCGAAAACTTCGTGCACGCAGATATGACGCCTACAGAATTCAGTAAACACATGAAGGATCGTGGGGAGAGTTTTATGCAATTATATTTTCGTTCCATCGGCCAAGGATTAGCGATGCAAGGAACGGAACAAGGTGGTAGTGGAGATTTGGGTTTATTGATTGCTCTATTTTCGAAAGATCGCGAATATAATTTGAAACTCATCATGGCTCAGCAATTTGAGCGGATGGAGGGACTGCCGGACGTAATGAGTGGACCGGAAGGTTCGACAATCATTACCCTGCGTAACGACAAGGCTTTATCGGTCTTGAAGGAACAGTTGACAGCGGGCAAGCAGCGCATTGGAATTTTTTATGGTGCCGGACATTTTGATGATATGGAAAAGAAATTGGTAGAAGATTTCCGCCTGCAGCGTTATGACGAGAAGTGGATTGATGCTTGGGATCTGCGACGCAAAAAAACACAATAGTCTCAGCGCGGGTTACCTGTTTTGAGGGAATCATTTAAAGCCCCCCAGTCATTTGACAATATCGGATTGGAAAAACAGCACGCGTTATGGCAGCAATATCTGTAAGCGAAGTTACCACTTATCTGTGGCCCTTTGACAAGGACGTGCAGACGTACGCCAGCTATGGATTATCTTCCATTGGAGTTTGGCGTCAGAAACTTACAGACTATGGGGAAGAAAAGGGCGCAGAATTGCTTGCCGAGCTAGGCATGGATGTTTCCCACCTCTATTTTGCCGGTGGATTTACAGGATATGATGGGGGCTCTTTGCAGGACGCGATTGATGATGCACAACAGGCGCTGGAGGTGGCGGCGCTGATTCAGGCGGATTGTTTGACTCTTTATACGGGATCACGAGGCGGTCACACTTACAATCATGCTCATCGACTTTTACAGTTGGCGTTTGACCAAATATTACCGATTGCCGAGGAACTTGGCGTTGCTTTAGCCCTTGAACCCATGGATGCTCGTGCGGCGACCGATTGGACATTTTTAACGGACTTAGAGCAGGCTTTGGAGGTCGTTGACCGCCGCTCACACCCATTGTTGAAAATGGCATTAGACACATATCACTGGGGCGGCGATGAAAAACTGTATTCGCTACTGCCCGACTTAGTGCCACATTTAGCGATTGTCCATTTAGGGGATTGCATGTTTGCGCCATCCCGAGATCATGAACGTTGCCTGTTGGGTGCTGGCAATGTTCCGCTGCAGTCGATGATTGCTGCATTGTCAGAACACGGTTATGACGCAACCTATGACATTCGCTTAATGGGTGAGGATATCGAAGTCGCCGACGATGAACGGGTGCTGCGTGATAGCTGCCAATTCGTTGAGCAAATGCTGCGATCGTGTTACTCAGTTTAGCCGCGGTCGCTCAGATGCTTGTCGGAGGACTTGGCGACGTGCCAATTTGATCGCGTAATTCAGCAGCCAATTCATATTGCTCGTCGTGGATTGCTTGTTCAAGTTGCTCATTGAGCGTCATGCCGATCTCGTATTCCGCTCGCAGCGATTCACGCGTTTCACGTAGTTGGTTGACTAGTTCGTCGTCTTCAAAGTGTTCAACGATTTCGTGTTGCGCGAACACTTCTTGAATACAAATAAGCCCAGCGTTAATTCGTTCAATGGCGTTTTCTGGCGTGGTGGCTTCTAGTGCTTGTAGTGCGTCTGCTTGTGTTCGGTGGAACAATACAAAGGGTCGGTATTGCTCGTGGGAAATTCCCCAAGATTCGTCGGGAGAATATTCTTCGCAAAAATCCATCAGCGCCAAGGTATGATTTGCATCACGTACAACGTTTGCATATTCCTTGAGTTGTAGCCAACTGATTCGTCGCTGATAAAACTGCATGAACTCTCGATCAATTTCAGTGCAGTGTTCGATAGAAAGTCGCCAGTCATCGCCGCCGTTGATTCTTTCGGCAATAAGAAAATCTAGATATGTTGCCATGCCGCCAGGACGGGAGCCGTCGGGTCGGTCTGTCGTTTCCATCTGCAAAACGCCCATCTCCACTCGCATTTGAATCATGTCACGGCTCGCCAAAGAAACCAAACGAACACCGATGGTACCGGGTTTGAATTCCCAGTCTTCAAGTATTTGAGCGATGTCTCTGGGGTCTGTCATGAACGGTTTGCTTGTTGAGGAAATATGTTGGGTGTCGTCCACTTGCATCGACGTCTCGCATTGTCTGTTCATTATCGTAGATTCGCACCAGCCTGTACATAGGGTCTGGTTTGGCTTTAGAGGATACAATGGTGTCACAAATTGACAAATAAGACGTTAGAAGGCTATTAGTCGGTAAATCGTTGTTGTCGCATGGATTTGCGGCGACTACGTTTCTTTTTATTGTCGAGTCGCCGTTGTTTAGATGCACGCGTCGGCTTAGATGTTTTTCTTACCTTACGAGGCTTCAAGGCATCGCCAATGATTACTCGCAGCTTCTGGTAACATTCTTCACGATTACGATACTGCTCGCGGTGCTGTTGACTCGACAAAACCAGTTTGCCGTCATTGTTGATGCGATTACTATGCATATTTTGGATGCGGCGCTTAATGAATGCAGAGATGGAAGTTGAATTTTTGAGATCCCAGTGGATTGTAACTTTGGAGTTAACCTTGTTGACGTTCTGACCACCAGGACCCTGACTGCGAGAAAAAGTTAGCTCGATTTCTGCGTCGGTTAGTGTTATCGAGGTGTTAATTGGTATCATGGATAAAGTGCTGTTCTATAAAATAAGATACAACCGTAGTGGACAGTATATAGGAAAACAAAAACACATATCCAGTGGCATTGCTAACGTAGCGTTGGCGTGAATCTAATCCATGAGGTTACGAAGTAATATGACGAGTGGGCTCTCGAAAATAAATAGCATGTTCAGAACGAAAAAAACCAAAACGATCAGTGTAACTGTAGCGATGGGCTTACTGTTACTAGCCGGGGGCTACTGGTGTACTGCCGAAAAACCACCCGCGTCGACTGAAGATCAATACGTTGCGACAGCCGTTGTAGCCGTCAATGAGGGTGTTGCGGAGCAATTGGTTGACATTGGAAAACGTCACAGTGGTCAGGATTGGCCGGTATTTCTAGGTCCTACGGGTGACAGTAAATCAACGGAGACTGGCATCAAAAAAAATTGGCGCAGTAGTCCACTCAAGCAACTATGGGAACTCGAATTGGGAACGAGTTACGGGATAGGCACAATTTCTCAAGGGCGGTACTTTCAATTTGATCGCAAAGATGACAAATGTTTTGTGTTGTGCCTTAACGCGGAGTCAGGAAAATTGATTTGGAAGTTTACCTACCCAACGGATTACCAAGATCTCTATGGGTACAACAACGGTCCCCGCTGCTCGCCGGTCGTCGATGGTAATCGAGTATACGCTTATGGTGTTGCCGGTCATTTGTATTGTTTACACGCCACAACAGGTAAAGAGATTTGGCATGTGGATACGGTTAAACAATATGGCGTGATCCAAAACTTTTTTGGTGTCGGCAGTACGCCAGTCGTCGACAAAGATTTATTAATCTGCATGGTTGGTGGAAGCCCTGTTGCCTCCCAGAGTATTCCGCCGGGACAACTTGACCTAGTGAAATCCAATGGCTCAGCAGTGGTTGCCTTGAATAAATACACAGGAAAGCAGCAGTACAAGTTTGGAGATGATTTGGCCAGTTATGCCAGCCCAAAATTAGCAACAATTGACGGCCGTAGGTGGTGTTTTGTTTTTGCGCGACAAGGTCTTATCGGATTTGAACCACAATCGGGAATTATGGATTTTAAATACCCTTGGCAGGCTCCATTGCTTGAGGCCGTCAATGCCAGTACGCCAGTAGTCGTTGGTGCTCAGGTGTTAATTTCTGAAACCTATGGCCCTGGAAGTTCTCTGTTGCGTGCCAAAACAGGAGGTGCTGAAATTGTTTGGAAAGACAGCCCCACATCACGTGACAAATCAATGCAGGCTCATTGGAATACACCGATCTATGTGGATGGGTATCTATACGGCTGCAGCGGTCGGCATACTCGCGATGCGGAATTACGATGCGTTGACTGGAAAACAGGGAAGGTTCAATGGTCGATCGAAGGTTTGACTCGAACTTCACTAACGTTTGTTGACGGACATTTTATTTGCCAAGGTGAATATGGCCATGTCTTTTTGATGAAGGCGAACCCAGAAAAGTTTGAACCGATTGCTGGTGATATTGCGGTCGCTGGGCGAAAGGGCGAGTACGAATTGCCGTTTGAAACATCATTTGATTTAGGCTACCCGTGCTGGGCTGCCCCCGTCGTTGCGCAGGGTTTAATGTATTTGCGGGGAGACAAATCGATTGTTTGCTTGGAGCTAATTCCCACAAAATAACAATGACTGTTGATCCTTCAAACCCATTTCAAGCGCCCTGGCCGATTCCCGATGCAGCGATTCAGCAGCAATTGCAAGCAGTTTATAGCTCGGGAGATTGGGGGTCCTATGCAGGTCTCTTTACGCAGACGTTGCGGGAAACGCTATCCGCTAAATATAACCGAGAACATGTAATGTTGGTTTGCTCAGGTACGATCGGCATCGAGCTGGCTTTGCGTGGCGTCGGAGTGGCTGCAGGCGACGAAGTGATTCTAGCGGGGTACGATTTCCCTGGTAATTTCCGCTGTATCGAAGCAACAGGGGCTATGCCAGTCTTAGTCGATATTGCGTGCGGAACGTGGAGCATACAAGCGGACGATCTAGCGGCGGCTCATAGCGAGAAAACAAAAGCAGTGATTGTTAGCAGTTTGCATGGTGGCATGGCAGATATTGATGCAATTATGCAATGGTCTCGCTCCGTTGGTGTTGCGGTAATTGAAGATGTGTGCCAGGCACCAGCAGCTACACACGCAGGACAATTGTTGGGGACATTTGGGGACTTGGCCGTTATGAGCTTTGGTGGCAGCAAACTGCTAACAGCAGGTCGTGGGGGCGCGGTACTTTGTAATGATGAAGCGATGGCACAACGTATTACTGTTTTTAAAGAGCGAGGCAATGATGCGTTTGCCTTGAGCGAATTACAAGCGTGTGTATTGCTACCGCAATTTGAAACGCTCGCAGAACGTCATGCACTGCGACGCGAAAATGTAGATACTATTTTGCAAACAACGGCACCCTGCTCGGGAATCACTCCACTGAAAATCAAGGCAGAGGACAGTCCGGCTTTCTATAAGCTCGCTTGGGTTCTTGATGACCCACAGCGACGACAAGACTTATTGTGTTATGCTCAGGAAAAAGGAATACCACTATTTGCAGGATTTCACGGTTTTGTGAAACGAAGTGAAAGGCGCTGTCGCAAACCCGTTGCGTTAGTGCAAAGCACAGCGGCTGCCGAGGCAACAGTGTTGTTGCACCACCCCGTATTACTTCAAGGATCCAACGTAATCCGAGAACTTGCTGAGGAACTTGTTGATGTATTTAACCGCTAAGGACCACGTATAGAGTTGGAAAATGTTATCCTGAATAGACTCTTAGGTATAATATGTCGTTTGTTTAATATTGAATAAAAGGAATTTTGTCATGGTTGACCGCATCCCCGCTGCTCCAACAAATCGAACATCCACCCGGCGGCGTTTTATTGAGCATAGCGCGCTTTCAACTGCGGCGGTCATGGCACTTCACGGTCGAGCATATGCGGCACCAAAACGGGGTTGGATTGAGTTGTTCAACGGCAAGGATTTGACAGGTTGGCACATTAACCCTGAAAAGATTGGCCACGGCACCGGCGGTAATTGGCGTGTGGAACAAGGGGCCATTACAGGTGAACAGGATCCGCCGGGTTCTGGAAACGGCGGCATTCTATTGACCGATCGCAAGTTTGAGAACTTTGAGCTCGAAATCGATATGATGCCCGATTGGGGTGTTTGTTCGGGTTTGTTCTTGCGCAGCACAGATCGTGGGCAGTGTTTTCAGATGATGGTTGATTATCATGATGCCGGAAATGTAGGCCACATCTACGGTGAAGGTACGACTGGATTTAATACTCGTACATTTGACATCAATGGTAAGGTCGATGACGCCGGCAAGTTGGTCTCGCTGACGACCGATAAACACCTGGCTTACTCCAAGGTCGGGCTTGTTACATCCTGTAGTGCTGACCAATGGCTCAAAGCCTGGCGAGTGAACCAATGGAACACAGCACGAGTGATCGTCGAAGGTGATTACCCGGTTATCACGACCTACATTAATAACCAAAAAATTTGTAAATTTGATGGGACACAATCGAGTGCGGCAAAATATGATAAGGAAGTTATTCGTAAGCTGTTAGGAACATCCGGAAGCATTGCAGTTCAAGTTCACGGTGGCACGAGCTGGCCAAAAGGATCAAAATGTCGTTGGAAAAACATTCGTATTAAACCATTGTAAAAACAGGGATGAGAATGATGCATATTAAATTGTCGGTGTTGCTTGTTGCGTTTAGCGCTGTAAGTGTTGTTTCTGCGGATGAATCTACTGCGACCAATTGGAACCAGTGGCGGGGAATGCAAATTACTGGCCATAGCGATGCAGCGGATGTTCCCCAATCGTTTTCCACGTCGAACATTGTTTGGAAAACGAAGATTGAAGGACGTGGACAGTCATCTCCCGTTTATTGGGGCGATCGCATCTATGTAACTTCATCCTTAGAGAAAGGGTCCCAACGGGCGGTGTTTGCCGTACATAGACGCACCGGTGAAATCCTCTGGAAGAAGGTGGTTTGGCAAGGAGAGGCAGAGGCTGCTCATGCCATGAATAACCGTGCATCGAGTACTTGCGTAACCGATGGTAAACAAGTCGTTGCTTTTTTTGGGAAAGGTGGACTGCACAGTCTGGATGCTATGACCGGAGATATCCAATGGTCCCGCGACCTCGGCGCTTTTGAAGGCCCTTGGGGCACAGGGGCTTCTCCCATTTTTGTGGGCGACTTGGTAGTGCAGAATTGTGATGCCGACAATGAATCGTCATTAATGGCGTTTCATCGTGACAGCGGAAAGACTGCTTGGAAAACTCAGCGGGATACGATCCGGGGTTGGAGTACTCCTGTTGTTTTCCGAGCTGACGGGCAGAATGAAATAGTGCTCAATGGCCATAGCCAAGTGATTTCATATGATCCTGCAACGGGTGCAGAGAATTGGAAATGTGCTGCGCCCGGAGGGCGTGGTACTCCAACGCTTGCCGTAACCCCCGACGCCGTAATTGCCATTCCTGGTCGAACTGGGTTTATGATTGCAATCCAACCGGGAGGTAGTGGTGATGTTACGGGAAAACGAGAATTATGGCGAGTGCCGCGTACCGGTGGACGCGATCTGCCTAGTCCCATTGCGGTTGATGATTATGTGGTGATTACTCGCCTTAGACCTGGGCTGATAAGTTGTTATCAAGTGAACGATGGCAAGTCACTGTGGACCGCACGTGTAGAGGGCGCGTTCTCATCATCCCCGATAGCGATTAACGGAGTGATTTATACGGTAACGGAGGAAGGAAAGATCATTGTTTTCAAACCGGGAGACAAGTACACGCCGATCTCGACTAGTGATATTGGAGCGGATTTAGAAGAAGTATTTAGAGCCAGTCCTGCTGCTTTTGACGGTCATTTGCTAGTGCGATCTGATCAGTTTCTGTATTGCTTGGGCGCCGCTAAATAATATCACGAATTAATGCGAGTACGTAGAGTCGGTTTATAGGCAAAAAATCGTTTCCTGCGAGTTGGGCCGATTATTTTTTTTGTTGCATTCTATTCCAATGCACACGCGCCACGTCCCACATGTATGAATTAATTCCGGCATGACCAAGTAGTTGTGGATCGGCGGCGAGCTGGATGTATTTGCGAGCCAACTTTGGTTTGTCCGTGACTTCATAGTACAGCCCCAAATATAGATGTGCATAAAACGCCCGTGTCGCCTTTACTTCTTTGGTAGGATCGCCCTGCTCTACCGCTTGTAGCACATTTGCCGGAGTGGCCGTGCCACGGTACATTTCGAAAACTTTCATCATTGGAATACGACGGTCATTTTCAATTGGCAGCATGACCTTTCTAGCCTTAGCCACTCCACTGTCAGGCACCATGCACAAAAACCGCCAAACCGAATTTTCAACATCTTGATTGTGGTACGTTTGATAGAGTTCGAATTGGGACGCTCCTTGTTTGTATTGCTTCGCGTAATACATGCTAATGCCTCGTTCCCATTGACGCGATTCAATTTTGGGGTTTAACGCCACGTATCGATTGAAGTCACGGACGGATTCTTGAAAGGCTGCTTGTTGAAAATGGATACGGCCACGGAGGTAGAAGGCTACGGCGACCGTATCGTCAAGTTTCTCGATTTGGCTAAGTAGCTTAATAGCTTGTGGGAATTGTCGAGCTGATTGCGCCGACGAGACTTGTTGCAACAACGACTTAATTTTCTCTTCTTGCAGCGCCTCTGCGTCCTGGCAGTGACCCACAGAGCTAAAAAAGCTGGTAATTAAGTAGGCGTAAAGAATCAATTTC
>Ga0315334_10001084_pt1 | contig 16640 bp, 11 predicted proteins | sample M150034915metaG_FD_205555 | JGI IMG/M metagenome (GOLD analysis project Ga0315334, IMG submission 205555) | Ammonia-oxidizing marine archaeal communities from Monterey Bay, California, United States - M1 500m 34915 | ecosystem: Environmental > Aquatic > Marine > Intertidal zone | place: USA... | reverse complement strand
TGGTTGGACTGGAATCCTTCAGGTATGGAGGGGAAAGTTGTAGGTGTTCCTACACGAGAAATGATCCCTGAAAATATAAAGGAGCAGTTAATCGTTGAATTGTATTCTAAATAATTAAAAAAAAAATTGATATGGCAATTTTAGACTTCCAAAAACCAGACAAGGTAATCATGATTCAATCCGATGAGCATGAGGGACAATTCGAATTTCGTCCTTTAGAGCCAGGGTATGGAATAACAGTGGGTAACGCATTGAGACGTATTCTACTTTCTTCACTTGAAGGATTTTCTATTTCTTCGGTTCGAATTGAAGGAGCAGAACACGAGTTTTCTACGATTAAAGGAATCGTGGAGGATGTTACCGAAATTATTTTGAACCTTAAACAGGTTAGATTTAAACAACAGATTGAAGAAACCGATGATGAGACAGTTGTCGTTTCCATCACAGGACAGGATAAATTAACAGCAGGTGACCTGGGTAAATTTACCTCAGCGTTTCAGGTGTTAAATCCGGATTTAGTGATTTGTAATATGGAGCCTTCCGTGAAATTGGAAATGGAACTTACCATAATTAAAGGTCGTGGATATCTTCCTGCTGAAGAGAATAAGGATGGAGGCGCCGCATTTGGAACCATTTTTATTGACTCTATTTTTACACCCATTAAAAATGTAAAGTATAAGGTAGAAAACTTCAGAGTAGAGCAAAAGACGGATTACGAAAAATTAATTTTTGATATCAAAACGGATGGCTCTATTCATCCTAAAGAAGCGTTGAAGGAAGCGGCGAAAATCCTAATTCACCACTTTATGTTGTTTTCAGATGAGAGAATTACATTGGATAGTGAAGTTAAGGCGGAAACAGAAGAATTTGATGAAACTTCACTGCACATGCGCCAGTTATTAAAAACGAAGTTGGTTGATATGGATTTATCAGTTCGTGCTTTGAATTGTTTGAAAGCTGCAGACGTTGAAACATTGGGTGATCTAGTATCTTATAACAAGAATGATTTATTGAAGTTTAGAAACTTTGGTAAAAAGTCGTTAACGGAATTAGAAGATTTGGTAGACAATAAAGGTCTTTCATTCGGAATGAATGTTTCTAAATATAAATTGGATAAAGACTAACAATTGAATAATTAATTGAAATGAGACACGGTAAGAAATTTAATCATTTAAGTAGAAAGACTGCGCATAGAAAGGCGATGTTGTCGAATATGGCGTGTTCCCTTATCGAGCATAAAAGTATCAATACGACAATAGCAAAAGCAAAAGCACTTCGAGTTTATGTGGAGCCTATTCTTACGAAATCTAAGACAGATTCCACACATTCCAGAAGATTGGTATTCAGTTCTTTGCAAAGCAAGGAGGCTGTTTCTCAATTATTCAAAGATGTTGCACCGAAAATTGCGAATAGACCTGGTGGTTATACGAGAATTATCCGAACAGGATATCGATTAGGGGATAATGCTGAGATGTGCATGATCGAGTTGGTTGACTTCAATGAACTATACACAAATGAAAAAGCGAAGAAAACTACACGTCGTTCGCGAAGAGGAGGTGGAGCAGATAAGGCACAAACCAATCAAAATCTCGTCGAAGCAGAAGCAAGTACTGAAGAAGTAGCAGAAGAAGCTAAAACAGAAGAGGTTGTGGATACAGCACCTGAGGCAGTAGAAGAAGCTAAAGCAGAAGCGGTTGTGGATGCAGCACCTGAGGCAGTAGAAGAAGCTAAAGCAGAAGCGGTTGTGGATGCAGCACCTGAGGCAGTAGAAGAAGCTAAAACAGAAGAGGTTGTGGATGCGGTACCTGAGGTTGCAGAAGAAGCTAAAACAGAAGAGGTTTCGGATGAAACACCTGAGGTAGTAGAAGAAACTAAAACAGAAGAGGTTTCGGATGAAACACCTGAGGTAGTAGAAGAAACTAAAACAGAAGGGGTTTCGGATGAAACACCTGAGGTAGTAGAAGAATCTAAAACAGAAGAGGTTGTGGATGCAGCACCTGAAGTAGCAGAAGAAGCTAAAACAGAAGAGGTTGTGGATGCGGCACCTGAGGCAGTAGAAGAAGCTAAAACGGAAGAGACTTCTGACCAAGTTGAAGAAACAGGACCTGAAGCTAATGAGGAAAAAGAAAACAATACCGATTCTGATGCAACAGACGCAGAAAAAGAAAAATAATTAATTATCTTTTTTTATAAGTTATTAGGGCAATGTAACGTTGCCCTTTTTTTATATCCATTTTTGCATGAAATTATCTGTTTGGAATTGCTAAATTTGTAAAAAAATTTTCAGCATGAAGGATAATAATTCGTCGATTTTATTGCTTGAAGATGGTACGGTTTATCGAGGAACTGCTATTGGTGAGGTAGGTACTACAACGGGGGAAATTGCGTTCAATACCGGAATGACCGGATACCAGGAAGTGTTTACTGACCCTTCATATTACGGGCAAATTCTGATAATGACCTCTGCACATATCGGAAATTATGGTGTCGAAGCAAAAGAGACTGAATCAAACGGAATGAAAATTGCCGGAATGGTGATTAAAAAATTTTCAGACGGTTATTCCAGACCTTGTGGGACCAAATCATTACATGATTATATGATCGAACATAGTAAAACTGGAATATCGGACATCGATACCAGGTCTTTAGTTCGTCATATAAGAAGCAAAGGAGCTATGAATGCGATAATCTCATCTGAGATTTTGGATGTAGAAGAATTAAAATTAAAGCTAAAAAAAGTCCCTTCGATGGCGGGATTGGAGTTATCTTCAAAAGTGGCGACTAAAGAGGCGTACGAACAAAAACCTGATAATGCTGAATTTCGTGTTTCTTTAATAGACTTCGGTGTTAAAGAGAGTATCGTCTCTTGTTTAACCGAAAGAGGATGCCACGTTAAAATTTTTCCACTCAATGCTACAATTGATGATCTAAAAGCATTTAACCCTGATGGCTATATGTTGTCTAATGGTCCGGGAGATCCTTCCGCAATGCCTGATTCGGTTTCACTGGTTAGTAAAATTGTTGCAGAGAACAAACCAGTTTTTGGTATTTGTCTCGGCCATCAAATTCTAGGATTAAGCCAAGGGCTTGAAACAGAAAAGATGTTTAATGGCCATCGTGGGATCAACCATCCAATAAAGAATTTGAAAACCGGAAAGGGAGAAATTACTTCTCAGAATCATGGATTTGTGATCTCCAAAGAAAGTGCTGCGCTAAATTTAAAGGTGAATGTGACGCATGTTCATTTGAACGATGGTAGTGTTGCTGGAATAGAATTAAAAGATAAAATGGTCTTCTCTGTTCAATATCACCCCGAAGCATCTGCAGGGCCGCATGATTCTCGGTATCTTTTTGATCAGTTCGTTACCAATATGAAAAATCACAAATAATGAGTCTTATTGCAAAAGTAATCGGCAGACAAATTTTAGATTCCAGAGGAAATCCTACTGTCGAAGTAGACATCATAACTACTTCTGGTGTTCTTGGAAGAGCGGCTGTTCCTTCAGGAGCATCAACCGGAATACATGAAGCTGTGGAACTTCGAGATGGAGACAAAACTGTATATCTTGGTAAGGGTGTACTAAAAGCGGTTGCGAATGTTAATTCAATTATTGGAGAAGCATTAAAAGGGTATGATATATACGATCAAAAGGCGCTTGATGCGAAATTGAATGAGCTGGATGGTACAGAGAATAAATCCAATCTTGGGGCAAATGCTATACTCGGAACGTCGTTGGCAGTAGCAAAAGCTGCCGCTGCTGAATCGGGGTTGAGTTTGTTTAAATATGTAGGTGGTGATGGATCTGTGACAATGCCCGTTCCAATGATGAATATTTTAAATGGAGGATCGCATGCAGATAATAAAATAGATATTCAAGAATTTATGGTCATGCCTTTGGGTGCAGAATCTTTTTCTGAAGGGTTGAGGTGGGGAACTGAAATATTTCATCACCTAAAAAGGGTCCTCAAAGACAGAGGGATGTCTACTAATGTTGGTGATGAAGGTGGATTTGCACCAAATCTTGGTTCAAATGAAGAAGCCGTACAGGTGGTATTGGAAGCCATTAAGGAGGCCGGATTTGTTGCTGGAAAGGATGTTTATATTGCTATTGATGCGGCCGCTTCAGAATTCTACGATACGGATTCAAAGTTGTACATTTTCTCTTCTACGGGCGAGAGAATGTCTTCTGATCAAATGGTGAAATTTTGGGAAAGTTGGTGCGATAAGTATCCTATTATCTCTATTGAAGATGGTCTTGCCGAAGATGATTGGGAAGGTTGGAAATTGGCTACCGATGCTCTTGGCAAAAGAGTTCAATTGGTTGGTGATGATCTATTCGTAACAAATACAAAAAGACTGGGAAGAGGAATTGATGAGGGAATAGCCAATTCTATTTTAGTAAAAGTAAATCAGATAGGAACATTAACCGAAACGATTGATGCTGTTCAGATGGCAACAAGAAACGGATATACTTCAGTGATGAGCCATAGGAGTGGTGAAACTGAAGATAATACGATTGCAGATCTTGCTGTAGCATTAAATTGTGGACAGATAAAAACCGGGTCTGCTTCGCGAAGCGATAGAATGGCAAAATACAATCAGTTGTTACGCATTGAGGAAGAGCTGGGGAAAACAGCGGTTTATCCAGGAAGTTCGTTTAAATTTATACAACAATAAATTATTTTGTTAATAAACCAACAAAGAAGTTATAATTACATTATTAGAGTGTAATTTCGCGTTGATTATTAATGCAGACGAGCAACTATTTAATCGCTATTGCGTTGTAATATATACGAACCTAAAATATACCTTATGAAACTGTTTTTCAGTGTAATTGTAGTAATGGTTATCAGTGTCTCTTTTGGCCAAAATCAGACTACAAACACCGTGCTTTTTGCTCAGTGTATGTTCGAGATAGAAGATCGAAATGCAATGAATGATTTGTCCGAGAGCATTGCAAGTAATCCGTATATTGAAATGGTTCGATTGGATCACAATACCCAGAGAGCTTTAATTTTTACACATAATCTCGATACCCTCAGTGACGAAGAATTTCGTTCTTGGTTTGGAGAATTTAGCGAAACGGTTTATTGTATTCAAATTGGGGTAAAGGGGGTAGATTCCATGAACCCTTACCCATTTACTAACTGTCAATAAGCAAACCATGAGAACTCTATTCACAGGTATTTTTATATTATTTTCGGGGTTTATATATGCACAAGGAGTTGCATCCCCTTCATGCATTCAGGCGCAGAGTATTTGTAATACACTCCCAGTTCCATTTCCTTTATCAACGGGCTCAAGTCCAAATCCAACCGTACCTCCTGCCGGCTCATTTTCAAATCCAAATGTCAATCCGGCTGGTATGAATGCGGGATGTTTATTGGCCGGAGAATTGAATCCGAACTGGTTTGTTTTAAATATTACTTCTAATGGCCAACTGGAATTTCAAATAGGAGCGCCTGGAGGTAGTGGCTATTACGATTGGGAGCTTTGGCCCTATAACCCTATTACCGGATGCTTTGACATTGCAAATAATTTGGTTGCTCCTGCAGCTTGTAATTGGAATGCATCACCTCAGGGATTTACAGGAATGTCTTCTGGTGGTCCACCTGCGGGAGGAATTGCAGGAAATTTTCAACCTTCGATACCGGTCCTTGCCGGTCAGCAATATATATTGATGTTCTCCAACTATAGCTCTCAATCAGGGAATGTTAATTTGACATTTCCGGGTACAGGTGCCTCAATTGGCTGTACTGCAGGTGTTCCAGATCAGGACATTTGTCTTGGGGACACGGCTTACGTAGATATTTTAATTACAGGTTTTACGGGGGTTGATACATATAGCTGGACACCAACAAACGGTGTTTCAAATCCTACCGGGTCTGTTAATGTTGCGATTAACCCGATTGTTACGACTAATTATACCGTTTATGCTTTCGATAATGGAGCACCGTACGATACGGTCAATTTCACAATAAATGTAATCGACCCTCCTGCTCCCAATGCGGGCTTCGACCAAGCAACATGTTTGGGAGATCCAATTCAATTGGCTGGAACTGCTTATGACCCTGTTAATAACACGATTCTGTGGTCATACGATGCAAGTGGGGTTGTACCACCACCAGTTGTGAATTATGCACCAAATAACACCGACTTAAATGCTGTTGTAACGACAAATCAATTAGGAACATACCTTTTTATTTTAGAGGAATCCAATGCAGTATGTGGTGCAGTTTATGATACAGTTGAAATAGTTGTTGGCGAACTGCAAATAACAGCATCTTCGGTCGCACCAACATGTGAAGGGTTCAATGACGGTCAAATTCACATAACGAGTGTTGATGCAGTTGAATATAGCTATGATGGTGGTGTTACCTGGGTTGCGGATTCGTTCTATTTAACAGCGATTAATGGGGTGTATTCTGTTTGTGGTAGAAGCATAACGGGATGTGAAAAATGCATTAACGTAGACGTTGTTGATCCTCCGCCAGTGGTTGTGTCAGTGAGTAATGATACCCTGATTTGTGAAAATGGTACTGCTTATCTTTCTGCGTCAGCGACAGGGGGTACATCATTCTTGTTCCATTGGGATTTTACGGCAAGCACTGCTGCGAATCAAATTGAAAATCCGATTGTTGGAACAACCTATACGGTATACGCTGAAAATCAAAACGGTTGTGTTTCACTTCCCGAAAGTATTGATGTTACTATTCGCCCACCCCTTTCAGGAACAATTTCCCCATTCGACACTGTTTGTCCGACGTATTCGACCGATTTAACCGGTACAGTAACAGGAGGGTTAGGTGTACCGTACACTTTTTTATGGACAACTACAGAAACGCAGACAGGTCCGGATAATCACACAATTACGGTTACGCCAAATATTACCACTACTTACACGGTTACTGTAACTGATGAATGCGAATCAACACCATTAATTATGCAAACCGATGTGCGCGTTGCACCATTACCGGTGCCTGATTATACAGTATTGAACCCGATTCAATGCGAACCTGCAGTTTTTGACATTGTAAACACGACGGATCCAACGATGAGCCAGTATGTATATTGGTTGGTAGACAATGAATATGCATATCTGAATGAGGACACAATTACGACTCCAGAGTTTTGGGCTGGCGATTATGACATTTATATGATTGTCACTTCTTATGAGGGATGTGTTGATTCAACAACATTCACGGATGCTTTAAATGTTAAACCAAAACCAGTTGCAAACTTTAAATATTCTCCCAACCCGGTAACTATGTTTAATACTACAGTTAGCTTCGTGAATTATTCATTCAACGGATATTCTTACGAATGGTCATTTGAAGAGGGGTATCCAGCTAATTCTACTCAAACAAATGTTCAGGTTCAATTTCCGGATGGAGAAGTTGGAACATACAATATTATGCTAATTACTACATCAGAATTGGGATGTGTTGATACGATGTTGCATGAATTAATTGTGTTTCCTGAGGTAATTATTTATGCACCTAATGCATTTACACCGGATAATGACGAGCACAATCAAGATTGGCGTGTATACATGGAAGGCATCGATATTTATGAATTCGATCTGCTCATTTTTGATAGATGGGGTGAATTGATCTGGGAGTCACACGATTTAACAGTTCCATGGGATGGGACTTATAAAGGAAGAGATCTTCCGGTAGGCACATATTCCTGGATGATTCGAGCAAAAGATGTTATGAATGATGGCAAATATGAGTACAATGGCCACGTGAGCATTATACGATAAATACAAATTCAATTTCAGATAAAGCGCTTCTTATTAATAAGGAGCGCTTTTTTCTTTTTAAATTTGCGCATAAAATTTATCCGAATGGATTTGAATAAATTTCATTACCAGATTACCGAAGGGGTTCCAAATGAAATCCCAAATAAGCCAATACAAGAGGACGGTATCAATCACGCACCAAAGCGCAAAGAAATTCTCACAGAAGAAGAAAAAAAACTTGCGATTCGAAATGCACTCAGGTACTTCCCTAAAGAACATCATTCAGAATTGGCTCCTGAATTTCGTGACGAATTGAATCAATTTGGTAGAATATATATGTTGCGTTACAGACCTGAATATGAAATGAAAGCAAGGCCTATTGATGATTACCCTGGCAGGTGTGATCAGGCAAAGGCAATTATGCTTATGATTCAAAATAATCTGGATCATGCCGTAGCACAGCACCCGCATGAATTGATCACTTATGGTGGCAACGGATCGGTATTTCAAAATTGGATACAGTATCGGCTGACAATGAAATACCTTTCTGAAATGACCGATGAGCAAACCCTGGTAATGTATTCAGGACATCCCATGGGATTATATCCGTCCCATAAAGAGGCGCCAAGAGTTGTTGTGACAAATGGAATGATGATTCCAAATTACTCGAAACCAGATGATTGGGAGAAATATAATGCGCTTGGGGTGACACAGTATGGTCAGATGACTGCTGGTTCTTATATGTATATTGGTCCACAGGGTATAGTGCATGGAACTACAATCACTGTACTTAATGCGGGGAGAAAAATAGCGAAACAAGGAGAAGGATTAGCAGGAAAACTGTTTTTGACCTCAGGCCTCGGTGGTATGTCCGGCGCACAACCTAAGGCTGGAAATATAGCTGGGTGTGTATCTGTAATAGCGGAGGTTAATCCCAAAGCAGTTCAAACGCGCTTTGACCAAGGTTGGGTAGATGAGACAATAAAAGATTTGGGCGAGTTGTGCGAACGGGTGAAAATAGCAAAACAGAACGGTGAGGTTGTTTCAATTGCTTATGAAGGTAATATTGTGGATGTATGGGAGGCGTTTGACAAGCAAAATATATACGTAGATCTTGGTTCGGATCAAACCTCATTGCACAACCCATGGTCAGGAGGATATTATCCAGTTGATTTGTCGTTGGAGGAATCCAATAAGCTGATGGTGAATGATCCTGAAAAATTCAAGGAAAAAGTCCAGAAGACATTAGTGCGTCATACTAATGCGATAAATAAGCATACGGCTAAAGGAACGTATTTTTTTGATTATGGAAACGCCTTTTTATTGGAGGCCTCAAGAGCTGGAGCAGATATCATGTCAGAAAATGGAATCGACTTTAAATATCCATCTTATGTGCAGGATATTATGGGACCAATGTGTTTTGATTTTGGATTCGGCCCGTTCCGTTGGGTTTGCGCTTCGGGGAAGGAAAGTGATCTTAACATAACGGATAGAATTGCATGTGAGGTGCTTGAAAAGATAAAGGAAAGCAGTCCTGCTGAAATTCAACAGCAAATGGCGGATAATATTCACTGGATTAAAGGTGCCCAAAAGAATAAACTGGTAGTTGGTTCTCAGGCCCGAATTTTATATGCTGATGCGGAAGGGCGAATGAATATAGCCCAAGCCTTCAATGATGCTATTGCTAATGGTACAATTGGACCTGTAGTTTTAGGACGGGATCATCATGATGTATCGGGAACCGATTCACCGTACCGTGAGACATCCAATATTTATGATGGATCTAAGTATACTGCCGACATGGCCATTCAAAACGTTATAGGGGATAGTTTCAGAGGCGCAACCTGGGTTTCCATTCACAACGGTGGTGGAGTAGGATGGGGAGAGGTTATTAATGGTGGATTTGGAATGTTATTGGATGGGTCCAAGGATGCCGAACGACGGTTGAAAATGATGTTACATTGGGACGTAAACAATGGTATTTCAAGACGAAGCTGGGCCCGAAATAAAGGATCGATATTTGCAATAAAACGCGCCATGCAATTAGAACCCAGATTAAAAGTTACTATTCCGGAGGTAGTGGAAGACGATTTAATAGATAACTTGTTTTAGGCCACCAAGCGCAGCTCATTTATTGAGGTGTAGAAAAGATAGCAAGATGGTTTTGGGTATCCCATCTTTTCAAGTGTGCTTTTGTAATCAAGGATCTGTTTTTCATCTTTTTGCGATGGTATCCCTGTCTTATAATCAATAACGATCGTTTCTTTTTCTTTCAAGATGATCTTATCTGGACGAATTATTGTCGCTTCATCAACAATTATAGATTGCTCATTTAAAACATCTATTTTGCCATCCAGTAATTTCTGATAATCGGATCGGGAATATAAGTGACCAAGCTTTTCTTTAAGCATGGCTTTATTTCCTGCGGATATTTCTCCTTTTTGGATCAATTTATCAATAGTGGTTTCAATTTCTGAGGAATGATCAACCAGGCTGACCAATAAATGAAATTGATTTCCAAACTGCATCTCTTCACTCAAATAGTTGCTCGATACTATTTCTTCCCGGTCTTGCAATGCTATATCTGGGAACCACAGGCAGTCCCTGATATTTTCCGGATGGAATAATTCTATCTTCTTCGTTTTGGATTCATCTGCATTTCTGGGACCATCGTTGGTATCAATAGTTCTGGTGCCATCTTTTTCAACAGTGGCTTCATGCGATCCAATTGCCTTATGAAACAATTCTCCAAATTTCTTCTTTTCGTAGTAATTCCCAACATATAACCGCTCAATTGCCCGTGTCATAGCAACGTAGCACTTGTTTATATTATCTGTAACTATTTGATCTCTTTCTGAATAATAAAGATCTTGTAAGACCGACAAATGGTCTTTTACGGTTGGGGTTTTATAAACAACAAAATCATCATTTAGATCTATTAGAAATTCAGATGTAACCCCCGATCTAAAATTCATTGATGGAACAATCACAACAGGGAATTCTAGTCCTTTCGATTTGTGAATCGTCATTAGCCGTATTGCCTGATCACTTTCCGGTATTTGAACTGCGACTTTATCCTTTTTCTCTTCATAATTGGATAAAAACATTTTCAAATCAGGCCCCTTTGTTAATCCATAATCAAAAGCAATGTCTGCTAAATGATGCAGGTATGGATCCGTTAGCTCATCGAAACCGACAATGCGATAGAACTGCTGAATAAGGTCGTATATGTTTTCGTGTTTGAAGAAAAAATTCTTAGTGCCTGAAAAATGATCTTCTAAAAACAGGTCGTCATTGAACAAACGGTATTTTCTGCCATTTTTACTTTCTTTTTCTTCAATGTAGCTTTTGTATTTAGAATAAAATTCAGATCGTAATCTGAAATAGAGCTCTGCAAATCGTTTTTTCTCATTTTCACCTGATGGATTTAACCGCCGCTCTAAATAGGCAATTGTAAGCTGCACCTTAAGACTGCTGTTTATAAGCAAAGAATCTGCAGAGACAACTTTATATCCAGCATCGTTCAACCCCAAGGCCCAGGTATTGCATTCTTTATTCGTTGCTCCAAGAATGCAAATTTCTCCTAACATAAACCCTGCTTCTTTGCATTCGGTTATCCAATTGATTATTTGTGGCACTAAATTCTCAGATTGTAATTTTTCTTCTTTCGAAATGATCTGAATCCTACCATTCAATTTCGATTTCGCATTTTGTGTAACTAATTTGTAAAATGCTGCAGTAGTATCTGGAAGAAGTTCTTTAATTAATGGAAAAAAGATATTGTTGAACTTCACAATTGATGCACTCGACCTCCAGTTATCATCTAATTTTGAGACTTCTCCCATTTGTCGAAAAAAGTTTGATTTCCTATCAATACCTGCTATATCATTTGGGTTATAAATTTCTGGTAATACAACAAATTGTTCGGCGACACCATTCTTAAATCGATAAATTGATTGCTTCGGATCTCCAACAATTAAATTCATGTGATTTTGCCCTAATGACTCGTGGATCAATGGTATGAGATTGAGCCATTGCAAATGAGATGTATCTTGAAATTCATCCAGCAAAAAGTGTTTAAATTTAGTGCCGAGTCTTTCGTAAATAAATGGTGCGCTTTCGTCCTGCAATAAATCCGATATTAACGTATTAAATTCAGATATTCGGATGAGTTGATCGTCTTTTCGTGCTTTTTTCAAAGCAGCCGCCATTAATTGAAGTAGGGCCATATTGAAGAAATTCTTCATGAATAAATCACGGGCAGCATATTCTGAAATTTTATTTTCCCAAATACCCATTAGTGCAATAATCTCCCCTTTTACAGAATTTGGATAGATTTGTCCTGGCTTTAAACCCGCATCTAAATAATTCATAAACGAATCACTTGTTAGTGAATCAGTAATTGGAAATGAGGTATATGCTGCTAATTTATTAATGGCATTCATTGTCCTGGATTTTCCGGGCAAATGATCTTGCTCGAGCTGTTCCAAATCAAGTACTTTCAAAAGTTGTTCTGATTGATTGGCAAACAAACCATCAATTTTGACCTGCTCAGATCGAAGAGACTTAAATTTTAATAAAGAGAATTCCATGGACAATAGCTTATCTACAATAAGATTGTTTTTCTCTTTCTTTAGGATCGCACCGAACGCAACAAGATTGCGCCTAAAATTCCATTGATAACCGTCATCAATATTTGTTTTAGCATATGAAAAAACCAGCTCGTTGAGCTCCTCTGATCCTTCCATTCCAAGACGATTTAAAATATCGTCTACAATTTTCTCGATTAATTCTCTCTCGTCTAAAATTACTTCAAAGTCTCCTTGTAGATCCAAATCACGACCAAAAGATTTTATTAACCTTAGGTTGAACTTGTCCATCGTCATTATGTGGAAATCTTCATATTGATGTAAAATAAGTTGCAGAACACGCTTGCATCTGATTTGAACCACAGAAGAATCTAATTGTAGCTCCACACTTAATTCATCGGACAAATCTTTAGATTGGTTGTCAAAAAAATCAGGGGAACCGAGTTGATCAAGCGCTGTGATAATTCGTTCTTTCATTTCCAATGCGGCTTTATTTGTAAATGTCATGGCAATAACATTTGTGAAAGATCGAATTTTGTCTTCTGTTTTGATAAGTAATTTTATATACTCTTTTACCAAATGATACGTTTTTCCACTACCTGCAGAAGCATTTAATATTTTGAGTGGTTTATCTTTTGGAGCCATAAAAAAATCTTTAGTCGAATATACAACTCATTAGGTGATTTTCACGTTCTTAATCTGTAGGAAATTATACTATTGGTGGAATTATTTATTTGTAAATTTGATAGATGAAAAGTTTAACATTGTTCGCCTTGGTTTTTGGGGGCGCTTTAATTTTTGTAGCATGTAAAGATGATGAGGTTGTTGTCTGTGAAGACAACCCAAACTATTTAAATATAACTGTACAACCTGTTTTTGATGCTGAGAACTTATATTTAGACTCTGTATATGCAACTGCAGAGGGATATGACGTTAAATTCAGCGACATTAAGTTTTATATGGAGGACGTGAAAAATGGCAGCTCAAATTTAATCGATGCTGCATTGTTTGACTACCGCAGTCGGGGAACTTTGTTGCTGAATACTGTAGGAACACCTGATGGGTTTGGTTCGTTAACTGCAAACCTAGGAGTTCAATCTTTAATTAATCATAACGATCCTGCCGCATTTTTGAATACCAGTATGCTGAATATTGTGAACTCAAACGACATGCATTGGGGATGGAATCCTGGATATATTTTTGTTAAAGTAGAGGGGAAAGTGGATACAATTCAGGATGGGATTCCATTATTTAACCATAATGTGGTTTTTCACATTGGAAAGGATGAAAATTTACAACTACTTTCGTTTTCGAATTTAAACTGGCAATCAACAGGGGTTGATTATACCTTACCATTAAAACTGGACATGGCTTTATTTTTGCAAAATGGGGCAGAAACGATTGATTTGAAAAACGAATATTCTTCGCATACCGCGGCTGGACAAGAGGCCTTGAGCATGAAGGTTATATCCAACTTCCGGAATGCTATAACAGTATTATAATGAAGCACTTATTCATTCTTCTTATTTCTGCGATTTTCTTTTTGGGGTGCAAAAAAGACAACGTAGCACACCTGACCACCCCATATACTTTAAAAATACCTTCTCATTTTCCCCCTATGACAATTCCTATTGATAACCTTATGACAGTGGAAGGTGTGGAATTAGGTCGGAAGTTATTTTATGAAAAGAAATTAAGTGCAGACAATACAATATCATGTGCCACTTGTCATGCACCTTCAAATGCATTTTCAGATCCAAATCAATATTCAACAGGCATAGATGGGATAGCGGGAAATAGAAATTCAATGGCACTTATCAACCTTGGATGGAATGAATCGTTCTTTTGGGATGGGAGATCTCAAACACTTGAACAACAGATTATTCAACCTGTAATTAATCCAATTGAAATGCATGAGCAGTGGGTTAATGTTGTGGGAAAACTTAATGCAGACGTGGAGTACAGAAATCTTTTTTATAAAGCATTTGGCAGTACTGAAATAGACTCACTTCAAGCTGCTAAGGCAGTGGCACAATTTCTACGAACACTAATTTCTGGTGAATCTAAGTTTGATGTTATGTACAAATACGCGAATAATCTAGCTTTATCTGATAGTGAACAATCCATGTATCAAAGTGTCACCCCATCCGAATGGGCCGGATATGACTTGTTTAAAAGTTTAAATGGTGCTGATTGTTTTCATTGTCATAATGGAGCGCTCATGCAGGTTCAAAAATTCAGTAATAACGGATTGGATGCTGTCTTTACCGACCTGGGAAGAGGAGCAGTCAATGGAAATGCGAATGACAATGGCAAGTTTAAGGTTCCCACTCTTAGGAACATAGAATTTTCGGCACCATACATGCATGATGGTCGCTTTTCCACTTTGGATGAGGTGATCGATCATTATTCGCACGGCATACAAATGAGCTCCACGGTTGATCCATTAATTGAATTTGCAGGACAAGGCGGTGTGCAACTTGACGCTCAGGAAAAAGATCTTTTGAAACAATTTCTGCTAACCCTGACCGATGAGAACTTTGTGAATAATCCAAATTTTCAAGAACCGGAATAATATTAATTTGTTAAATTGTAATAGATTGCATTAGAATTTGAAGTATGATTGACGAGAGAAGGTTGACAACAGAGGAAAAAGCCCTTAAAATAAATTTGACGCTTGACATCTATGGGTGTTTTGCAGAAATTGGTGCAGGACAGGAGGTGGCAGCGAATTTTTTCAAAGCGGGTGGTGGCTCAGGAACCATTGCACATACTCAATCTGCGTATGACATGAAGGTTTCTGATTCTATGTACGGCGAGACAACTCGCTACGTTTGTGAAGAACGACTGGTCACCATGCTCGAAAAGGAATACGATATCCTAAAAAGTCGTTTGCCGGAAAAATTCACAGAGTCACGGTTTTTTGCTTTTTGTAATACGGTAGAATCGCTTAATTATCATAAAACCAATCAGGGGCAAGGTTGGGTAGGAATGCGTTTTCAGCTGGATATTGATGCTCCACCTAATGACATCATTTTACATGTGGAAATGCATGATAATAGTCACAAAGCCCAGCAAGAAGCATTGGGAATATTAGGCGTTAACATAATCTATTCTTGCTATTTCCATGGCCATGATCTGGATGAATTTTTATCCAATGTAGTTCACCGACTGCCCAGAGAAAGGATGGAAATTGATATGTTGCGTGTTTCAGGTCCGGATTTTGATAATTTTGATAATAGAATAATAGCATTAAACCTTGTGAAGCTGGGGATTACGGATGCAACTATGTTTGATCTTAGTGGCAAGGTTATTCAACCCGCATCAACATTGTACAAGAAGAATATTCTTCTCATGCGCGGTCGATTCAGGCCTGTTACAAAGGTGCATATCGATATGATCGAAAAAGGAAAGCAACAATTTCTCAAGGAAGATGGAATTGACCAGAATAATGTTCGGGTTGTTTTTGAATTAACCCTAAAGGACCTTACTGCCGACGGACAAATTTTGGATAAGGATTTCATTGACAGGGCAGAATTACTTGGAACACTTGGTTATACAGTTATGATAAGTAATTATCTCAAGCACTATAAAATGGTTCATTACCTTTCAGATATTGGTTGTGGTCAGATGATGGGGGTTATTGTGGGTGTGTATAATCTTCAGACTATTTTTGATGATAAATATTACGACAATCTACCTGGAGGCCTTCTTGAAGCCTTTGGAAGAGGATTCGGTCACGATGTAAAAATGTATGTTTATCCGGCAAATGAGGTTGAAACTGGTGAATTATACTCGTTGGACAATTTTGTATTACCTTCTAAATTGGAGGGCTTACTGCAATATATGAAAGACAATAATAAGCTGGCTGAGATCAAAGATTTTGATGAGAAATTACTTGGAATCATGTCCGATGATGTATTGTCTAAAATTAAAGCAGGGGCTGCTAGCTGGGAGGAAGATGTTCCTGCTGAAGTAGTTGAGGCAATTAAGTATTACGAGCTCTTTGGATACAATAAAAAGGAAACGGTCTCCTAAAGGGGCATTACGCTCAATTTTCAATAGATTCACTTTTCTTTAAAAGATTCTTTGCTACCTTCGAATTGCAATAATTGCGAATTCATATGCCACACATTAAAAATGCCCTTATTCGTTATAGAATAATTGATAAGTGCATACGCAACAAATACAAACCATTTCCTACCAAACGCGATCTTCGAGAGGCATGTGAGGAATCTTTATTTGGGAGTATCGACGGGGAACACATTTGCGATTCAACTATTGAAAAGGATATGTTCGCAATGAA
>Ga0315334_10001083_pt1 | contig 16643 bp, 10 predicted proteins | sample M150034915metaG_FD_205555 | JGI IMG/M metagenome (GOLD analysis project Ga0315334, IMG submission 205555) | Ammonia-oxidizing marine archaeal communities from Monterey Bay, California, United States - M1 500m 34915 | ecosystem: Environmental > Aquatic > Marine > Intertidal zone | place: USA... | reverse complement strand
CCTGTCTACAGCACATTGTCGCGCCAAGGCGTGTCGCCCGGCAGAAGGTGGAAGTCGCGCACCGGAACGCTACGTTCGGACCCGTCCGCGCTCACGATCTCGACCGTCGCGTCAAGCGCGCTCATCGCCACCGCCATGTCGCCGGGATAGGTCGCGATGCAGCTCGAACTGGTACCAAGGACCCCATGGAGGCGCGCGATGCCTTCGATCGCGCCGCAGCCCGAACCTGGCTCGCGCTTGTTGCAGGGCTGGTCGATATTGGTGAAGTAATAGCAGCGCGTGCGCTGGCACAGATTGCCGCCGGTCGTCGCACGATTACGCAATTGCTGGGTCGCGCCTGCCAGGATGGCTCGGGCCAGAACCGGATAATCGCTGCGAATGCGCGCATCATTGGCCGTCGCCGTATTGGTGACGAGCGCCCCGATGCGAAGGCCACCATCCTCGGTGGCCTGAATTTCGTTCATGCCGAGCCGATCGATCGCCACCACGCGTTCGGGCACTTCGACCTGAAGCTTCATCAGGTCGAGCAGGTTCGTTCCACCCGCAATCAGCGTGGCAGTCTCGCCGGTCGAAAGATTGCGCGCATGTTCGAGGCTGTCGGGGCGCTGGAGGTCGAAAGGTCTCATGCCGTCTCCCCCTGGCTCGCCACATCGCGGATAGCGGCGACGATATTGGCATAGGCGCCGCAGCGGCACAGATTGCCGCTCATCCGTTCGCGGATTTCATCGGCGCTGGCCTCCATCTCGCCGTCGAGGCTCTCGCTCGCATCGCTGGCGAAGCCGGCCTTGATCTCGTCCAGCATGGCAGTCGCCGAACAGATCTGACCCGGCGTGCAATAGCCGCATTGATAGCCATCGTGTTCGACGAAGGCGGCTTGCAGAGCCGAGGGATTTTCGGGCGTCCCCAGACCTTCGATCGTCGTCACGTCGTCGCCATCGTGGAGCGCGGCGAGCGTCAGGCAGCTGTTGATGCGCATGCCGTTGACGATAACCGTGCAGGCCCCGCACTGGCCGTGATCGCAGCCTTTCTTCGTGCCGGACAGGCCAAGATCGTGGCGAAGGAAATCGAGCAGGCTGACGCGCGGATCGCTCGGCAGCGTGTGATCGGTTCCGTTGATGGTGATGGTATCGGGCAAGACGGTCTCCTTGCCCACTCAACAGGTAAGCCGCGCTAAAGGTCCGAAACATGGACAAGAAATTAACTTTGATGCGACGTGAGGTGGCGGCATAGCGACCCGATGACCGATTATCATTTCTACGAACCCGAAGAGGGCCACCGCCTGCCGCACGATCCGTTGAACGCCATCGTCGCGCCGCGCCCGATCGGCTGGATCTCGTCGCAGAGCGCCAGCGGCACTCGCAATCTGGCGCCTTACAGTTTCTTCAATCTCATCAATTACCGCCCGCCCCTGATCGCTTTCGCATCGGCTGGGTGGAAGGATTCGGTGGCCAATATCGACGCCACCGGCGAGTTCGTCTGGAATCTGGCGACCCGGGCGCAGGCGGAGGCGATGAATGCGAGTTCGGCCAATGTCGACGCAGGAGTCGACGAGTTCGAGTTGGCCAATCTGGCAACGCTGCCTTCCAAAGTGGTGAAACCGCCGCGCGTCGCGGGCAGCCCGGTGCATTTCGAATGCAAGCTCACGCAGCTCGTGCGCCTCGAAAACAGGCAGGGGGACGCGCTCGACCAATGGCTGGTGATCGGCGAAGCGGTCGGCATCCATATCGATCCCGCCATGCTTGAAGACGGGGTCTACCAGACGGCCCGCCCCGTCCCGATCACGCGCGGCGGCGGCCCGGCGGACTATTTCGCGATCACGCAGGATGCGCTGTTCAGGATGAAGCGGCCGGACTGAATCCGCGAAAACCGAGCGCTCAATATCCTTGCGAGCCGACCGCCGCATGGAAGGCCACATGGGAGGATGCCAGAGCGGCTTCGCTGTCGATCAGCGATTGCCGGCTCGCGATCAATTGGCGCTGCGCATCGAGGACGTCGAACAGCGAAGCGAGCCCTTCGCGGTAGAGCGCATCCGACTGACCGAGCGCGGTTTCGCTCTGCTCGATCGCTTCGGCGAGGTCATCGTTGCGCTGTCCATACGCCTCGATGGCGACCAGCGCGTTCTCGACCTCGCCCAGCGCGTCGAGAAACGTCGCGCGGTATTCGGCGAGCCTTGCGCGGCCCTCGGCCTGAGCCGCCTCCACTTCCGCGCGCCGCCTGCCCCCATCGAACAGGGGCAGGTCGAGCGCGGCTCCGACGCCCGCCAGAAAGTTCGTGAACAGTCCACCCAGCGTCCCGTCGCCGAGGCCGATCGTACCGGGTATCGTGAGAGAAGGTCTCAGATCGGCCTGCTCGATCCCGATCCGCGCCGCCGCCTGCGCCAGCCGCGCTTCGGCGGCGAGAAGGTCGGTACGGCGGCGCAGCAGATCGGCAGGCGGTCCTGCCGCCGGGCCGCGACTATAGTCGGGAATGGCACTCGCATCTTGTGCGGGCGGAGGCGCGAAGGTGCCGGGCGGCTCGGCGATCAATATGGCGAGCGCATTGGCCGCCGAAGCGCGCGCGATTGCGACGAGGCCGCGCCGGGCGCGCGTCTGCGCCAGATCGGCGGCGGCGCGGCGGACGTCGAGATTGGCGGCCAGCCCCGCTTCGAAGCGCAGAGTCACGATGCGCAGCGTGCGTTCCTGCAAGTCGTTCGACTGTTGGAGCAGGTCGAGCTGCGCGCCGGTACGGCGGTATTCGATATACTGGCTGGCGATCGCTGCGGCGACGAGGCGGCGTTGATCGGCGAGGATATAGTCGGCCTCGGCGTAGTCGGCGGCGGCGGCACGGATTTCGGCAGCGAGCCTTCCGTTCAAATCGGGATCGAACAGGCCGAACAGGCCCGCACTCGCCCGCACGCGATTGTCGCTGCCAAGATCGACGCCCGCTTCGCCAGCCGCATCGAGCGTGGGCAGCCGATCCGACCGTTCTGCGGCGAGCAGTGCGGCGGCGGCATCGAGCCGGTCCGTTGCCGCGTCGATATCGAGATTGGCCGCAAGTCCGCGCGCGACGAGATCGTTCAGCGCCGGATCCCCGAACCCTCGCCACCACGCCTCGTCGAGGCCTGCGGGTGGCAGATCGGTGGCATAGACAGGAGGCGGAACGACCACCGCGACCAGCTCGGGCTCAGGCCCTGTGGCGCACCCTGCCAGCATTGCGGCACCTGCCAGTGCAATGCCTCTGCAACGCCCCTGCATCATGCCGGCGCCATCGTCATATCCTCATCGGTCTCGTCGATCTCTTCACGCAGACGCTCGAGGTCCAGCTTGCGCGGCTTTCCAAGCCTGGCGACCCCGAGATAGATAACCGGCGTCAGGAACAGAGTGAACAGTCCGGCAAGACCCAGCCCGCCGAAGATCACCCACCCGATAGACTGGCGCGCTTCCGATCCGGCTCCGCTCGCCAGGATCAGCGGCAATGCGCCGACCACGGTCGAGATCAATGTCATCGCGATCGGGCGCAGGCGGATGGCGGCAGCTTCCTCCACCGCTTCGCGCACGCTGCGGCCCTGATGGCGCAACTGGTCCGCGAATTCGACGATCAGGATCCCGTTCTTCGCCATCAGCCCGATCAGCATGACGAGGCCGATCTGCGAATAGATGTTGAGCGAGACGCCCGACAGAAACAGCGCGAACACCGCCGCCGCCAGCGCGAAGGGCACCGTCAGGATCACCACCGCCGCGCTCGTCAGGCTCTCGAATTGCGCGACAAGGACGAGGAAGACGATCACCAGCGCGAAAGCGTATGTCAGCAAGAGATCGTTCGAAGTTTCCTCCAGGCTCTCCGCCTCGCCCTGAAGGATCATGTCGATCCCCGGTTCGACGGCTTCGTCGGCCAGTCGCTCGATTTCCTGAACCGCATCGCGCAGGGGCGTTCCGGGGGCGATATCCGCGCTGACCTCGATCGCGCGGCGCTGCTCAGTGCGGTCGAGCTCGGCGGCGATGCCCTGCTCCTCGATTTCGGTCACGCTCGACAGCGGCACCAGCGTGTCGTCCGTTCCCCTCACGTAGAGATTGCGCAGATCCTGCGGATTGGTGACGGTGACAGCCTGTGCGGTCAGGAAGATCGGGACCGCCTGATCGCCGACATTGAGATCGACCAGATCCTCGCCGCCGACCATTGCGCGCAGGGTCTGCGCCAGATCGTCCAGATCAACGCCGAGATCGGCGGCACGCTGCCGGTCGATCCGGATCGAGAGTTGCGGCTGGGTCGGCTGATAGGAGATGTCGGGGTTCGAAAGGATGTCCGAGCCGGTGTCGATCGCCGTCGCCAGCGCGGTCGCGGATTCGAAGATCATTGCATATTCGGGGCCCGTCAGCGCCACCTCGAGCCCGTCGCCCCCGCCCCCGAAACTCAGCGTGCCGCGCCCACGCGCATTGGTACGAGAGCCGGGAATTTCCTGCAGCGGTTCGTTCAGTTCCTCCACAATCTCGGTCTGCGATCGGTCGCGATCGTCCCAGTCGGCGAGCTGGGCGGTCACCCGCACGCGGTTGGGATCGTAGCGACCGACGATGGAGAAGGTGCTCTCGATCTCGCCGCTGTCGAGATAGGGCTGGAGCACCCGTTCGACCTCGTCCAGCTCGCCATCCATGAAATCGATGCCCACCCCGTCGGGCCCGGTCGCATCCACGGTGACGACGCCGCGATCCTCGTCGGGCACCAATTCGTTGTCGAGCTGCGTATAGAGAAGCCCCGCGGCCACGGCGAGCAGGACCGAGACGATCCCGGCAAGCCGGGGACGATCGAGGCATTTGGTCAGCAGCTTCGAGTACCCTTCGGTCACCTGTCCGCCCCACCGGGCGAGGCGTCCGCGTGACTGTTCCTCGCTCGTAAGATCGAAGCGGGCGGCGAGCGCGGGCACCAGCGAGAGCGCGACGAAGCTCGACAGGATCACCGCCACCGCGAGCACGAACCCGAATTCGCGGAAAACGCGTCCGACCTCGGACGGCAGAAAGCTGATCGGGACGAACACGCTGACGAGGACGGCCGTGGTCGCGACCACCGCAAAGAACACCTGCCGCGTGCCGATGACGGCGGCGGCCCGGCGGCCCAGCCCCTTGTTCTGCAAGCGCTGCGCGTTTTCGAGCACGACGATCGCATCGTCCACGATCAGGCCCGTCGCCAGCACCAGTGCCAGCAGGGTCAACAGATTGATGGAAAAGCCCATCATCCAGATGCCCGCGACCACGCCGACCAGCGCCACCGGGATCGTCGCGCTGGGCACGATCGTGGGTCGCCAGGCGCGGAAGAACAGCAGCATCGTGCCGACCACCACAAGCACTGTGAAACCGAGCGTTATCAAGACCTCGCGCACCGATATTCGGATGAATTCCGCATCGTCCGACACGATTTCGATGCTGAGATCGTCGAACCGCTCGTTGAGGCGATCGACCCCGTTGCGGATCGAATCCGAAATCTCGATCGTGTTCGAACTCGCCTGCCGCACGACCCCTAGGCCGACGATCGGTCGGCCGTCGAGCCGGACGAAATTGGTCGCATTGGCTGGCGCGAAATCGGCCTGCGCGACATCGCCGATCCGGGTCGTCCCCGAGATCACGACGTTTTCGATACGCGCGGGATCGGTCGCGCTCGCCTCGGCGCGCACGATCAGTTCCTGCGCATTGGACCGGAACGAGCCGACCGGCACGTCGTATGGGGCGCTTTCGAGCGCTGCGGCCACATCGGCGAGCGTCAGGCCGAAGCGATTGAGGCGCGCCGGATCGACCGAGACCCGCATCTGGCGCGCGCGCGTGCCAAACTCCTCGATACTGGCGACGCCCTCCGCCGCGAGCAATTCGGGCACGATGTCGTTTTCGACGATCCGGGTCAGCTCCGCCTGATCGTAGCGCGTCGACTGGACCGCCAGCGTCATGATCGGCTGTGCGTCCTGATCGGCCTTGACTACGGTGACCTGCTCGACCCGGTCGGGAAGGTCGCGCGAGGTGCGGCTGACCGCTTCGCGCACGTCGGAAGCGGCGGTGTCGAGATCCACGCCGGGATTGAATTCCACCCGGATCCGCGAATTGTTCTCCTCGCTCGAAGATCGGATTTCGCGCACGCCCGATACCCGTGCGACCGCGTTTTCGAGCCGGCTGGTGACTTCGGAATCCATCGTTTCGGGCGCGGCACCGGGGAGGCTTGCCGTAACGGACACGATCGGGCGATCGACATTGGGGAGTTCTCGCACCTCCACGCCCATCAGCGCGGCGATCCCGGCGATCACGATCAGCAGGTTGAGCACGCCGATCAGCAGCGGCCGTTTGACCGCCAGCATGGGAAGATCGTTGCGGTCCTTCACTGCTCCGCCGGGGCTGAAGCGGACGTGGCCGATCCGGTTGGGCGGACCTGGACCGTCCGGCTACCCGCGCCGCCGCCGCTGACGAGGCGGATGTCCTGCCCGTCGCGCACCTTCTGAACCCCTTCGACGATCACCCGATCGCCGCGCCGGATCGCGCCGTCGACGAACACCAGCCCTTCGCGCCGGGCGGTGATGGTAATGGGCACGCGCACCGCCTTGCGATCCCTGACGACGAAGACGTGCGAGCCCTCCCCGCCCCAGACGATCGCCTGTTCGGGCACGACCGGTCGCGGCTCTCCCTGCCGTTCGAACACGACGCGAAAGCTCATGCCGGGACGCAGGCGGTCGCCCTCATTGGGAATGGCGGCGCGCACGATGAAGTCGCGGCTGTCCTGCGAAATCCTGCTGTCGGTGGTGACGACGCGCGCATCGATCGTGCGCGATCCGTCGGAAAAGGGCGTCACCTGCACGACCTGTCCGGGGCTGAGAGCGTTGAAGACCGCTTCGGGCGCGGGAAAATCGACATAGAGCGTGCCGCGCTGGTCGATCTGCGCGATCGGGGTCGCATCGTTGACACGATCCCCCGGATCGATCTCGGTCAGGCCGACATGGCCGGAGAACGGCGCGCGCACGGTGCGGTCGGCAAGATCGGTCTGTGCCTGTTGCAGCGCCACCCGCGCGCTGGCGAGTGCGGTTTCGCCCGCCTCGATCTGGCTGGCGGACAGGGCGCCGGTATCCTCGATCCGGCGATAGCGCGAAAGGAGCTGGTCCGCCTCGCGCACCTGGACCCGCGCGGCTTCGACCGCCAGCCGCTCGGCCCGCGCATCGAGCTGAAGCAGCGGGGCGCCATCGCGCACGAAATCGCCCGCTTCGAAAAGCACGCGCGTCACGCGGCCTGCGGTTTCGGGATAGATTTCCGCTGAAGTCGCCGCGCGCGCCGATCCGATCGCCTCGACCTCGAGCGTTTCGGGAAGGACGCGAATGTCCTCGGCAACCACAGGAACGGGATCGCGTTCACGTTCGGGTTCCGCTTCGGCACAGGCAGCCGCCCACATCAGACAGCAAACGGCGAAGGCGTGGGAAATCGATTTCGCCATGGTCCGGCTCCTATCGCACTCAAGCCTGCGGGGAAAGGCGCTATTCCGGCAGCGTGCGTGGGCGTTGCGGGGTGCTGATCCGAAGCTTCAGCGAAAGACGACGGTGCGGATACCGTTCAGGAAAACGCGCCGCTCGGCCGTCCAGCGCACAGCGCGGGCCAGCACCCGCGCCTCGATATCGCGCCCGATGCGGACCAGATCCTGTTCGGTCGCGCGGTGGTCCACGCGCTCGATATCCTGTTCGATGATCGGCCCTTCGTCGAGATCGCCGGTGACGAAATGCGCGGTCGCCCCAATCAGCTTGACGCCGCGCTCATGCGCCTTGCCATAGGGGCGCGCGCCCTTGAAGCTGGGCAGAAAGCTGTGATGGATATTGATGCAGCGCCCGGCGAGCCGCTGCGCCATGTCGGACGATAGCACCTGCATGTAGCGCGCCAGCACCAGCGTATCGGCACGCGTTTCTTCGAACACGCCAAGAATGCGCGCTTCCTGCTCGTGCCGCCGCTCCGCATCGACGGGAAGGTAGTGATAGGGAACGCCGTGCCATTCGGTCAGGTCGCGCAGGCCTTCATGGTTGGAAACCACACCGACGATCTCCACCGGCAGATTGCCGGTCTGCCAGCGATGCAGCAGATCGTTGAGGCAATGGCTGCCCCGCGACACCGCGATCAGGAGACGGGGCCGGTGATCGGCGGGCAGCAGATCCCAGTCCATTGCGTATCGGCTGGCGATGGGCGCGAAGCCCGTCCGCAGATCGTCCACCGATTTGGGGAAGGATGCGCCCTCAGCACGAAATTCGATCCTGAGAAAGAAGCGCCCTGCATCGAGATCGGCATATTGCTGGCTGTCGAGGATGAAGCCCTCAATCGCGGCCAGATGGCTGCTGACCGCGGCGACGATGCCCACCCGGTCCTCGCAGGACAGGGTAAGGATGAAGGCGGGTTTTCCTGCATCGTTCGCGGTCATGCGCGCGCTTTTAGCAGCGCAAGCCCCGCGCGCCAGAGCTTTGGCACGTGTGGTGCCGGCCTATGCAGAACCGGATCGATTTACCGGCGGAGTGGCCCCTCTAAAACGCAAAGAAGTCGCCGTTCATCCCTCAATGATGGGCGTGGTGCCCCGCCCCCGCCGCGCTCGTCGCATCCCGCAGTCCCTTGGCCCTCGCCCGACCATCCGAAAGGGGCGCGTCCACCGCCGGACCGTCGCTGTCGCGATATTGGCGGCGCAGCGCTTCCAGCTTGACCTTCAATCGCGCGACCTCGTCCTGAACCCTGGGGTCATCGATGCGATTGTGCATCTCGTTCGGATCGGTTTCGAGATCGTAGAACTCCCACGCATCGATATCGCCGTAGAAGCGCATCAGTTTGTAGCGACCCTGCTTCACCCCATAATGCGCGCGGACCGCGTGGAAGCCGGGATATTCGTAATAATGGTAATAGACCGCATCGCGCCAGTCGCCGGGCGGCGTGCCATCGACCACCTCGCGCAGGGAACGGCCCTGGATCGCCTCGCGCCCCGGCAGTCCCGCATAGTCGAGGAAGGTCGGCGCGTAATCGACGTTCTGCACGGGGGCCGCGATCCTGGTGCCGGGCGCGATATGGCCGGGATACTGCATCACCAGCGGGGTGCGCAGGCTTTCTTCGTACATGAAGCGTTTGTCGAACCAGCCATGCTCGCCGAGATAGAAGCCCTGATCGGAGGTGTAGACGAGGATAGTGTTATCGGCCTCGCCGCTTGCCTCCAGCCAGTCGAGCACTCGGCCCACGCTGTCGTCCACCGCTGCCACGGTGCCGAGATATTCGTGCATGTAGCGCTGGTATTTCCAGATCGCCATCTCGCGATCGGTCATGGCGGCCGCGTTCATCGCGTCGTTGCCGGGCTGCAGCGCCCCGAAATAAGCCTCGCGCTGTTCAGGCGTCATGCGCGCGAAATCGTCGGTCCACGGATTGAAGCGCAGTTCGCGGCTCCCCTCCTCCACCGTCATCTTGAGGTCGTGGCCCTCATACATGTCGCGGTAGATGTTCATTTCCTGCGCCTCTGCCGCAGGGCGACCGTCGTAATGGTCGAAATAATTGGTGGGCACGGGAAACTCGGTGCCGATATATTTCTGCACATGGCGCAGCGCGGGCATGAAATTGCGATGCGGCGCTTTGTGGTGGATCAGCAACGCGAACGGCTTGTCGCTGCCCGCGCGCGCATCGAGCCATGCAAGGCTGCGATCGGTGACGAGATCGGTGGCATAGCCTTCCACCACTTCTCGCCCGTCGGGCGTGATGATATCGGGATTATAGTATTTGCCCTGATCGTCGAGCACGGCCCAATCGTCGATCCCCGCACCTTCGGGCGAGTAATTCAGATGCCATTTGCCGAACAGGGCCGTGTCATATCCCGACGCGCCCAGTTCGCGCACCCAATTCCACTGGGAATTGTCGAATTTCTGCCCGTTCCTGGTGAAGCCGTGCATGTGGCTGAACTGGCCCGTGAGCATGGTTGCGCGGGCCGGTCCGCACAGCGAATTGGTGACGTAGCTGTTTTCGAACAGAGCGCCGTTCGCAGCTATCCGATCGATATTGGGGGTCGGTGCCAGGCGGCCGATCTCGGTTCCGTACGCGGAGATCGCGGTCTGGGCGTGATCGTCCGACATGATGAATATGATGTTCGGGCGGCGTTGTTCGACGTGTGCGGGCTTCGTCTGCGCCACCGCCCCCGCACTCTCGGTTGCGGCGGGAACTGTGGCGCAGCCCGGCAGGACGAAGGCCAGGGCAAGAGCCGCGAAAGCGCTGCGTCCCGTCATCCCGCTCACTCCGTCAGCGTGAAAGTGACCGGCGTGCTCGCTTCCGCACCCGAGCTGGGCGCGATCCAGAGGCGGAACTCGCCCGGCTCCCAGCCATGCGACATGTCGCCGCGCGTGAAGGCCAGGTCCTCCGGTTCGAGAGTGAAGCTCACCGTGCGGCTTTCGCCCGGCTGCAGCATCACCTTCTCGAAACCCTTCAGTTCCTGAACCGGCCGCGTCACCGATCCGACGAGGTCGCGAACGTAGAGCTGCACCACCTCTTCGCCCGCGCGGCTGCCGGCATTGGTGATGGTGGCGCTGGCCGTGATCGATCCGCCCGCCCCCATCCTCGGGGCACTCAGCGTGACCGGCGAATAGGCGAAGTCGGTATAGCTCAGCCCGTAACCGAACCGATAAAGCGGGCTATTGGGCGTGTTGAGATAACGCGAGACGTATTTCGCCCCCGGCTCGCCCAGTTCGATCGGGCGGCCGGTGTTCTTCATGTCGTAATGGATCGGCGCCTGTCCGACATTGCGCGGGAAAGTGACAGGCAGTTTGCCCGACGGATTGTAATCGCCGAACACCACATCGGCCACCGCATGGCCGCCCTGCGTTCCGGGATACCAGGCGTGGAGGATCGCGGGCACGTTTTCGTCCGCCCAGCCGATGGAATTGGGCCGCCCGCTCATCACCACTAGCACCACCGGCTTGCCGGTCGCGACGAGCCGTTCGAGGAGGGCCTGCTGGTTGCCCGGCAGGTCGAGCGAGGTGCGGCTCGCCGCTTCGCCCGTCATGTCCCATTTCTCGCCCATGACCGCCACGATCACGTCGGATCGGTCAGCCACTGCGAGCGCTTCGGCGAAGCCGTCGGTTTTGCCTTCGGCGTCGAATTCGTAGCTTGCGCCCTTGGCGTATTCGACGCGCACGCCGCGTCCGGCACGCGCCTTGAAACCTTCGAGCACGGTGACCGGGCGGGTCTGGCGGTCGCCCGCAGCGGCCCAGCTGCCGATCATGTCGGGCTTGCTGTCGGCGAGCGGACCGATCAGCGCGATGCTCTGCGCCCCGGCGGCGAGCGGCAGGGTGTCACCTTCGTTCTTCAACAGAACCATGGACTTGCGGGCGACATCGCGCGCAGCTTCGAGGAATTCGGGCTTGTAGAGCGTGGCTTCCTGCCGTGCGTTATCGGCATAGCGATAGGGATCCTCGAACAGGCCGAGGCGATATTTCATTTCGAGCACACGGCGCGTGGCGGTGTCGACCTGATCCATGCTTACCCGTCCCGCGGCGATCGAACCGGCGAGGTTTTCGAGGAAGACCGCGCCCTGCAGGTCCATATCGACGCCAACGTCGAGCGCCTGTTCGCCCGCCTGTTCGAGATCCTTCGAATAGCCGTGCGCCACCATCTCGTTGATCGAGGTATAGTCGGTGACGACGAAACCATCGAAGCCCCATTGATCGCGCAGCACATCGGTGAGGAGATATTTGCTGCCGCTGGCGGGCACGCCGTCATATTCGTTGAACGATGTCATGATGCTGCCCACGCCCGCATCGATGGCGGCCTTGAAGGGCGGCAGGTACACGTCGCGTAGCGTGCGTTCCGAAATGTCGACCGTGTGATAGTCCCGCCCGGCCTGCGCCGCGCCATAACCGGCGAAATGCTTGACCGTAGCGAGCACGGTGTCGGTGGCCCCCAGATCGTCGCCCTGATAGCCTTCTACACGAGCCTTCGCCACGCGGCTGCCGAGATAGACATCCTCGCCCGCCCCTTCCGATATGCGGCCCCAGCGCGCATCGCGGGCGATGTCCACCATGGGCGAAAAGGTCCAGTGGATCCCTTCCGCGCTCGCTTCCTCGGCGGAGACGCGGGCGGATTTCTCCACCGCATCCATGTCCCAGCTCGCCGCCTCGCCCAGAGAGATCGGGAAGATCGTTCGATGGCCGTGGATCACATCGTATCCGAACATCAGCGGGATTTTCAGCCGCGTGTTCTCGACCGCGAGGCGCTGCAATTCGCGCGTATAATCGGCCGTATAGGCATTGAAGATATTGCCGACCTTGCCCGCGCGAATATCCTCCTGATAGCTGTCGCGCATGGTGGGGCCGGTGGATTCCCAGTCGCTGGTGAGCAGCGTGAGCTGGCCGACCTTTTCCTCCAGCGTCATCTTGCCGATCAGCTCGTCGAGAAACCGATCCATCTCGGCATCGCGCGCCGCCCATTCGGGCTGCGCCGGCTGGATCGGCACGGTGCCGACGGTGGCAGTCGTGGCTTGGGCGGCAGGAGCCCGCTCCACTGGTGCGGTCTGCGCGGTGGCGCAGGCCGTCGTCGCCAGAAGCATGGCGGCCAAAGTGCTTGTGCGAGCTACAGGGCCCTTCATCGTAATCTCCCGCTCCCTGACGGCTGACCCTTCCTAGCGGGTCTCTGCCGTCCTTGATCATTTTTTCGGATTCGTCCGGTGCAGGGGTTCTATACAACCGGAATGAAACCGGTTACAAGCCCGTTCCATATTCAATGATTCGATCTGCAGAGAATGCTGCGGCGGATATTCAAGCCTCTGGAAAAGGGGCGGAAAATGGGGAGGAGAATTGCCATGATCTTTTCGCATGCGAAGCGCACGTCCGTTGCCGGCCGCCTGGCCGGTGCCCTCGCCATCACCAGCGCGACCGGCGCCCTCGCCATCGCGCTCGCCGCGCCCGCTCTTGCGCAGGAATCGAACGCGTCCCTGCGCGGCAGTGTGACCGGCGCGACGCAGATCACGGCCGTCGACGTGGCGACGGGTTTCCGCCGCACGATCGATGTCACGCAGGACGGTCGCTACAATTTCCCGCAACTTCGCCCGGCGACCTATTATCTGGAAATCACCGGCGTGGACGGCACGGTTCGCCGTACCGATGAATTTACGCTCCAGATCGCGCAGGACGCGGTTCTGGACTTCGACGACATCGCGCAGGAACCGACCGTGGCGGATGCCTCCGCCACGCCGGGAGCCGAAGACAATCTCATCATCGTGACCGGCGGGCGGATCGTCACGCTCGAAGGCGGCGAGGTCGGCGCGAACATTTCGCAGCGTGAGATCGAGACGCTGCCCCAGAACAATCGCAACTTCCTCGCCTTCGCCGATCTGGCGCCGGGGGTGGTATTCGAAAATCCCGATGGCCAGTCGCGCATTCAGGGCGGCGCGCAGAACAGCCGCACAGTGAACGTCTATATCGACGGGATCGGCCAGAAGGACTACGTTCTCAAGAACGGCGTGACCGGCCAGGACAGCTCGGAAGGCAACCCCTTCCCCCAGCTCGCAGTCGGCGAATATCGCGTCATCAGCTCCAACTACAAGGCGGAGTTCGATCAGGTCAGCTCGGTCGCGATCACCGCGGGCACGAAGTCGGGCACCAATGAATTCCACGGCACCGCCTTCGTCGATTACACCGATACCGACATGCGCCAGGAAACCCCGCTGGAACTGTTCGGCGGGCGCGAAAAGGCGGAGACCAAGGATATCCAGTTCGGCGGCGCTCTCGGCGGGCCGATCGTCAGGGACGTGGCGCATTTCTTCGTGACATACGAAGGTAAGCGCCGCCGCCTGCCCGTCACCATCGAGCCGGGCGCCAATTTCCCGGTCAGCTTCTTCCCGTCGGATCTTCAGGGCCTGTTCGGGCCGACGCAGCGCGAGTTCAACGAAGACCTGTATTTCGGCAAGCTGAGCTTTCAGCCGACCAGCCGCGACCTGATCGAGGTTTCGGGCAAGTACCGTAAAGAGACCGGCATCTTCCTGAGCAGCGGCAGCACCGCTGCGGAATCGGCCGCGTCGCAGGATGTGGACGAAAAGCGCGGTCTGCTTCGCTGGGAACACAGCGCCGATAATTTCATCAACGATTTCAAGCTCACTTATGAAGAAGCTTTCTGGTCGCCCCGCCCGCAAAACTTCGTTCCCGGCGCGCTCTACACATATAGCGGCGTAAGCCCCGTCACGGGCAATATTCTGGACAATGCGCAGATCCTGCGGCTGGGCGGAAGCGCCAACTTCCAGGACAAGGGCCAGGAAGGCTACAGCGTCCAGAACGACTTCACGTGGATTGGCTTCGAACGGCATACGATCAAGGCAGGCGTGAAATCGAAGTGGGTCAAGCTGACGCGGGACGAGCAGAATTTTTTCAATCCGCAATATTCGTATAACGTCAATCTGACGCCAAACGGCTTCAACACCACCATCCCCTATCGTGTCCAGTTCGGTGCCGCGACAGGCCAGGGGACTCCGACTGTCATTTCGAAGAACTGGCAATTCGGCATCTATATCCAGGACGATTGGGACGTGAACGATCGTCTGACGTTGAATCTCGGCATCCGCTGGGATTACGAGGAGACGCCGTCCTATCTCGATTTCGTCACGCCACCGGAAATCGTCGGTGCTGTATCAGAAGCGAACTATCCCAATATCTATAAGCCGGGCGTCGAGTACGACATCAACGATTACATCACCGACGGAACGCAACGCGAAGCGTTCAAGGGCGCTTTCCAGCCTCGCCTCGGTTTCACCTACCAGTTCCTGGATCGCGGGCGTCTGGTGCTGTTCGGTGGTTACGGGCGGTCCTATGACCGCAACCAGTTCGATTTTATCGCCCAGGAAGTCAGCATCAATGCCTACAGCACGCGGACCTTCAACTTCCTCACTGGCGATCCGAACAACGACGACTGCAATCCGAGCCCGACTTGCGTGCGCTTCGATCCGATCTATCTGACGGAAGAGGGTCGCCAGCAATTGATCGCCGGTGCCGGTTTCGGCGGTGGCCGGGGTATCCGCCTGGTCAACAACGATCTGAAGGTGCCCTATTCCGACCAGTTCAGCCTTGGCCTGCGTAGCGACCTGACCAGCACGCTGAATGTCGAAGTCGGGTTCCGCCATATCGAAAGCCGCGACGGGTTCGCCTATCTGCTCGGCAACCGTCGCCCCGACGGGACATTCTTCACGCCTCCGCCTGCCGTTCCGGGTTCCCCGTTCGGCTTTGCGCCTCGCGGCTTCGGTTCGATCATCATCGGAACGAACGGCCTGAAGACCAACGAGGATGCGGCGCACATCAAGATCGCGAAGCGCTACACCCAGGCCTCGCCCTGGAACCTGACCGCGACCTACACCTACACCGATGCGACCGAGAACCGGGCTTTCGGCGAATATTTCTCGTTCGATTTCCCGACGCTTGAGGATTACACGGTCAAGACTTCCAGCGGCCTGCGCAAGCATCGTCTGGTGATGGCCGGATCGGTCGATCTGCCGACGAATACGGTGATCTCCGGCAAGTTCCAGATCGCCTCCCCACGCTATCTCAACAATTTCGTGCGCACGATCGGCGGCGATGAGCCCCTGGTTATCGATACGATCAAGACTGCGGGCAATGGCGATCGGTGGGGCTTCCGCCAGCTCGACCTTGCCATCACGCAGAATATCGATCTCGGTTTCCTGAGCGATCGCAGCCGCATCTATGTGCGCGCCGACATCATCAACGCCCTGAACGATCGTAATTACAACAGCTTCCTCGGCACGACGGGTGAGCGCAATCTGCGGTCCTTCAGTACCGACGGCCCGCCCCGGACCCTGAAGGTTTCCGCAGGGTTCGAATTCTGAGCTATCCTTTTATCGCCGTCGCTTCTTCCCGGAAGCGGCGGCGATCATCCTTTATCCGCAGGTGACTGCCATCCTACTCCGCTCCGCCCCGTTCGCCTCCTCAGCCGCCCTGATGCTCACCGGATGCGCCAGCGTCCCCGGCACCTTGCCGCAGGCCGCGCCAGAGGCGCCGCCCGCTTCGGCTCAGGCCGCCTTCTCGGAAGACCTGACGAAACGCACCTTCGCCTATTTCTGGGAAACCACCGATACCGAGCGCTGCCTTGCGCCCGATCGGTGGCCGTCCAATCCCTTCTCGTCCATCGCGGCGACCGGCTTCGCGTTGACTGCGTACGGCATCGGCGCGGAGCGCGGCTATGTCAGCCGTGAAGATGCAGCGCAGCGCACGCGCGACTGCCTCGAATTCTACTGGAATGCGCCGCAAGGCCACGCCGTATCGGGCGTGTCGGGCCATAAGGGCTTCTTCTACCATTTCCTGAAGAACGAGGATGGGACACGCTTCGGCAATACCGAACTCTCGACAGTCGACACCGCGCTATTGCTCGGCGGTGTGCTGTTCGCCCAGAGCTATTTCGATCGCGCGGATCCGACCGAAGCCGCGATCCGCGATCTTGCGGAAAAGATCTATGCCCGGGTCGACTGGACCTTCGCCCAGCGCGAAAACAGCGCGATTCCTTCGGCCAATGGCGGCAGCGGCAAGGCCATCGCGATGGGCTGGTATCCCGAAAGAGGCAATGGCGGCGATTTCGGTACGCATGACTGGGTCGGCTATAACGAGGGAATGCTGGTCTATATCCTCGCTGCGGGATCGCCGACGCATGCGATCACCA
>Ga0315334_10001082_pt1 | contig 16650 bp, 14 predicted proteins | sample M150034915metaG_FD_205555 | JGI IMG/M metagenome (GOLD analysis project Ga0315334, IMG submission 205555) | Ammonia-oxidizing marine archaeal communities from Monterey Bay, California, United States - M1 500m 34915 | ecosystem: Environmental > Aquatic > Marine > Intertidal zone | place: USA... | reverse complement strand
TCTGGCACTGACCTTCACGTTCGCGTTCGTCATGGGGGACATCGACAATCCCAACCATCATAACGTCTGGATGCTGACAATCGCGATCCTGATCAACCTGATTGCGACCGGGCTTAAACTCGGCGACCGCTCGCAACTCGGCGCACTCCTACTCGCAAGCAGCCTTGTCGTCGACGTGCTGCTGATCGCGGCGCGCGTGGTCTGGGTGATCACAGAGGAACAGACGCCGATCGGTCCAAGCCCCGAAACTATGGCCAACATCGTCTCGATGGCAGGCGGTGCGCTGATTGCCAGCCTCGTCACCGTCATCATAGTCGTCGGCGACGCGCTGATATCTCGCAGATAGACACACATGGCTACCATATCCGATCTTGATCGCGTATCCATGGTAGTCCTGCGCTACATGCGCGGGCCAATTTTTGCGCTGATCGTCGTTTACGCAGTCGGCATAACCGGCATGGCACTGATCCCCGGACGCGCCCCCGACGGCAGCGTTGAATACATGAACCTGTTTCATGCATTTTACTTTTTCACATTTACCGCGACGACAACAGGATTCGGTGAAATTCCGCACGCGTTTTCCGACGCACAGCGATTGTGGGCGATTCTGTGCATCTACATGGGGGTTATTGCGTGGCTTTACGCGATTGGTTCGATCTTTCGCCTGGTGCAAAACCCACACTTCCTACTCGCGCTAAACGAACACACCTTCACACGCTCGGTACGACGGCTCAAAGAGCCATTTTTCATCATCTGTGGCTTCGGCGACACCGGCAGCCTGCTCGCGCGCGGCCTCAGCGACCACTGGCTGCACGGCGTCGTAGTCGACACCGACCCCGAACGAATCAAAGCATTGCACCTGCGTGATTATCATTTCGACATGCAGGGCCTTTGCGCTGACCCAACCGTGCCCAAACACCTGATCAACGCGGGCGTGCGTATGCCCAACTGCAAGGCCATGGTGATTCTGACCGCCGACGAGGAGGTCAACGAGCGCATCGCAGTCATGACGCGCCTTCTCAACCCCGACTTGCGCATCCTATGCCGCTCAAGTTCGCGCCGGCACATCGACCATCTGAGCTCGCTCGGCAACGTGACCATCATCAATCCATTCGAGATATTTGCGCAGCTGATGAGCATGGCGATAACAGCACCACATCTACACAACCTCAACTCCTGCCTAGTGCACGCACCCGGCGCGACGCTCGAAAAACCAATCCAGGTGCCAATCGGCGACTGGATAATCTGCGGCTACGGACGTATGGGTCAATGGCTGTACCGTCACTTCATCAAATATGGCATAAAGCCGGTAATCATCGACCCGAACGCGGATAACGTCGAAGGTGCCGTCAAAGTTATCAAGGCCCACGCCAATCGCGACACACTGAAAGAGGCTGGCCTCGATCATGCGGCCGGTGTTGTCGCCGGCACCGACAGCGACTTTGTTAATCTAGACATCCTGATGTGTGTCGAGTCGATCAAGCCGGATGCATTTACCATCGCGCGACAAAACAACCACGAAAACCAGATTGCGTTTGATGCAGTCAACGTCGACCTAGTCCTGCAGTCCAGCCTGACCACGGCGAGACGCGTGCTCAAGCATCTGATTTCACCGCAGGTGCAGATTTTCATCGAATACCTACGCATGCAGGGCGAAGACACCTGCGAACAGGTGGCACAACGGCTGCATGGGATGATCGGCAACAATCCGCCACACCTGTGGAAAATCTGTCTGAACGAGGACAATGCATCGGCAGTGGTCGAATATTTACGCGCGGGAGACTCCCTCGAAATTGCCAAGCTGCAGCACAATCCGCATGATCTCGTTGGTTGCATTCCAGCGATGCCGCTCGCACTGTTACGGGAAGGCAGTCATCACATGTTACCGCACGACGATATGCAACTGCGGGAAGGCGACCTCATCCTATTTTGCGGCACCGAACACGGGGAGACCATGCTCTACGCAACGATAAACAATATTTATACCCTGAACTACCTGATCACCGGCGAGGATCAGCCGCGCGGGTATTTGTTCCGCTGGATCGAAAGCCTGCGCAGCAAACCGGTGAGCGTCAAGACCGGTTAGATCGCCGTGGAATAACGTCCACCGTGCGGATTTCAGGCATTAAACTAAAGGGTGCTTGATGGTAGAAAAACAAAATTCAAGATATTAACTCTGTATTTATTAAAGGATGTGCCATAGTGAGCGACTTTGTCTACAGGCACATGAGGAAGAGACCGGTTCAGTGTGCTTGCTTGAGCTTAGTCTCTGGGAAATATGAAGGGGTATTTATGAGTAATCAGCCCCTAAACACACATGTTACAATGAATGCGACTTTCAAGTTTTTTCAATCGCTAGGGTGATAGAGATTGACTCCCGCGTTTGAACCATGTCGTATTAACGGCATAGTATTTTGCTAGTTTGCATTTTTCAGCTTTAAATGATGACTTTGTTTGTAAGTACTAACTGATTGTAGGTATATGTAGTTTCTCAACACTAATATTTCTTCGGAATTCAGAGGAGCTAAATAAACAGCCATGAATAAATCCAATTCGACAACAAGCAGGTTTTTGGAATCCGTTGAAAAATACTTTGACCAGGCAGCGAACCTAGTCGGGTTACCCAAAGGTCTTCACGAAAAAATTAAAGTAGCCAACTCGACTTATGTGGTTCGATTTGGTGTACGCCTACGCGGTAACCTTTTTACATTTACGGGTTATCGCTCTGTCCACTCTGAGCATAGAGAGCCGGTAAAAGGTGGAATTCGTTACGCCGACAATGCCGACCAGGATGAAGTAGAAGCGTTGGCAGCATTAATGAGCTACAAGTGTGCTTTGATGGAAGTTCCCTTTGGTGGCTCTAAAGGTGCCTTAGTCATTGACCCTTCTGAATGGAAAGTCAATGAGCGGGAGAGAATTACTCGCCGATTTACTCAGGAGCTCAATAAGCGAGGACTGATAAGCGCTGAGCAAAATGTTCCTGCACCCGATATGGGTACGGGTGAACGGGAAATGGCTTGGATGGCAGACGAATACAAACGGATGAATCCAAATCACCCTAATACAATGGCCTGTGTTACAGGCAAACCGGTTAGCGAGGGAGGCATTCGTGGTCGTACTGAGGCCACTGGTCGTGGTATTCAATACGCTTTACAAGAAGTCTTTAGGCATCCGGAAGATATTGCTTTCGCCGGTCTAAGCGGCGATTTGAAAGACAAACGAATTATTGTTCAGGGCCTGGGTAATGTGGGCTATCACGCAGCACTATTTCTGCAAACCGAAGATAAGGCGTTGATTACAGGTGTTATTGAACGTGATGGTGCCATCGTTGATGACTCAGGTATCGATATTGAAGCTTTGCGCGCACACATTGTGGAAACAGGCGGTGTTAAAGGGTTTCCAAACTATGTAGAAGATGGACAAGCTGTTTTTAAGAAAGATTGCGATATTCTGATTCCCGCGGCTGTCGAAGGTGTCATCGATGAAAGGAACGCCCATTATGTTCAAGCTAGTATTGTCGTCGAAGCGGCGAATGGGCCTTTAACCTACGAGGCCAATGAAATTCTTCGTGACAGGAACTGCTTAATTGTTCCAGACCTTTATGCAAACTCAGGTGGTGTGATTGTTTCATATTTTGAATGGGTAAAAAATCACGGGCGTATACGCTTTGGTCGTTTGCAGCGACGAGACTATGAGCGCAAGACGTTAAAAATGATCGAGGGTTTTGAAGAAATGACTGGCAAATCGTTCCCCAAACAACATCTGGACGATATCATTTCAGGCCCGACAGAGGTGGATCTAGTTCGTTCAGGCTTGGACGATATGATGCGAGAAGGCTACTGTGCCATTAGTAAGCGCTGGCACTCTGACTCTCGGGTTCCAGACTTGAGAACCGCCGCCATGTCGATTGCTATTGAGCGGATTGCGGATGCTTATAAGTCTCTAGGCATTTAATAGGCATTAAAATAGAGGGCTATAATTAGCCTGTTAGCCTAAATGAAACTCTTGTTGATTGACGGATACTTCCATCGGAAGTATCCCAACAGTGAGCTTGGGCCATTTGGAGTTTATTTTTTCTAAAACAGGCACAAGAATACCGCATACTCCCCCGACAATACCTATCATAACAACAATCAAGCTATGGCCATTGAAACTTGAAGTCATGCGCTTAATATATAATCACAAGAGATATCAACAATTTTACTCTTGCTGATCTTGACGATTTAACATGTTCTAAAGATCAGACTTCCTATATTCTATGTTCCTAATTTTTATAAGCTCTCAACATGGAAATCCAAATTGAAAATTAAAAATATACAAATTATTGAAGTAGTTGGCGCTCTGGCTGTAGTGACGTCGCTAATATTTGTTGGAATGCAACTAATGCTCGACCGGAGAGTTGCAATCGCTGGTCAGTATTTTAATCGCGCAGAAGCTCAAAGAGCAGACATGAGAGTGCTCATGGAGAGTGATGTCTATTTTGAAGTACAGGAAGAAAGGTGGAGTCGTGGCAAGCGTCCTTTATGGTGGAATGAGGAAGTTGCTGCAGAGATTACACCTTTAATCGAAAACGGAATCATGTCTGTAAAAGAGTTCAGCCTTGAAGAATTGAGAGCTCAAAACGGTGTTACCGCCTTCGATAATCTTTATTTCCAATATAAACAAGGCTTACTCAATGAAGAAGACTGGGGTATATACCGCCAGATGATGAAACGGCGCATGGACAGGAACGCCATAGACAAAGCAGTTCTTGTAAATGACTCGAGACCTATTCGAAAAATAGTGCAAGAAATCCTCGATGAGTTATAGATTTGAGAAATCCGCAAGACCTACTGCATCATATCAGTGAGCGCACTGATCTATTTTTGGTTCTGGTTCTGGTGCTCATGGCTACCCTTATGGGATAGCCATAGCAGTTAGCTTAGAGCCAGTTTGCAACATGATGTATTGATGCCCATCATGGACCCAACTGCTCATGCCGTAATTAGATCGGGCTGGAGCTTCAATCTCGGCCAGTATTTCACCGGTGCCCTTGCCCAAAGCCCATAACATCGGTGTGCCGTCTGAAGCCTGATCGGCATAAACCAGCATAGTAGGTGTCACTAGCATTGACACCAATGCACCCGTACCAGTGTTGCCATAGGCAGACTCGGACACGCCATTACGCTCCAGAATGTCTTTATAGCGTTGCGGCGTTTGACCCGTTGGGATAATAAATTTCTTCTCACCCGTATTCATATCATAAGCCGTGATAGTGCTATAGGGTGGCTTCCAAATAGGCAGGCCACTTGGGTGGCGCGGTTTTCTGGCACTCGAACTGGGAACACCATTGGCGTACTGGGCAGTGGTCACACCAGTGGTGTTAGGAAAAAACAGATCTGCTTTCTCACCAGGAATCAGGCGTAAGGCAAAACAACCAGTGTGCTCTGCCACATAGAAGATGTTAGTCACCGGATCTGCAACAGGAGGCGCATTAATATTGGCGCCACCGCCACCACCTGGGCAGTTCATTGCTGCATACTTACCCATAGGGTTGTCAGCATGAATGGGAGGATTGAATAATCCACCCATGACATACTTATCCATTACCTCCAAAGCTTGAGCTTTCAATTCCGGAGTAAAATCAACTAGGTCGTCCTCAGAAATACCTTGCATCGAGTATGGCTCGGGCCAAGTCACATGAGGCTGCGTGGGCGACAATACTTCGCCGGGCACGATAGAGGCAGGCACTTCCCGTTCTTCAATCGGCCAGACTGGTTCCCCAGTGAGACGATTAAAAGTATACAACCAGCCTTGCTTACTAACCTGAACTAGCGCCGGAATCTCACGACCATCCACGGTCAGGTCCATAAGAACCGGCGCCGTTGGGATGTCGAAGTTCCAGATTTCATGATGCACTAACTGAAAATGCCATGCTCGTTCGCCGGTAGATGCATTCAGGGCAAGAATACTGGCAGCATAAAGATTATCGCCAGGACGGAAACCACCATAATAGTCAACGGTGGCGCTGTTAGTCGGGATATAAACCAGATCATTTTCTGGATCCGCCGACAGCGGCGCCCAGGAAGATACATCACCGGTCCACTCCCAGGCATCATTCTCCCAAGTTTCATGACCGTATTCGCCTGGCTTAGGAATCACATTAAACTTCCACTTGAACTCACCGGTACGCAAATCGTATCCAAGAATGTCACCTGGCACGTTCTCAACGCGCGCCTGGCGATAGCCCTGCTCTGCCGCGTTGCCCACTACGATAGTGTCGTTCACAACAATAGGTGGGGAGGAAGAAGTAATATAACCCGTTTCTAACGGAATCCCCTCATAGGGATCATAAGGATGGCCCAGGTCTTTCAGCATATCCACGACGCCAGAGTTAGGAAAGCCCTCAATGGGTACTGGGGTACCCCAGTCTTCCAATGGCACACCTGTTTTAGCATCTAGTGCCGTTAGAAAGAACCCAGGAGAAACAATCAGTACCACACCACGGCCGTCGATGTGGCCGAAAGCAACACCTTTACCGTAGTCCGCACGCATCGAATATTCCGCGCGGGGAGTCTTGGGTTCACGGTAAGACCAGACTGTTTCCCCGGTCTTGGGATCAATGGCAACAACATGGCGGTTATAACCCGCAACGGTATACAACATCCCATCAATATAAGAAGGCGTAGAGCGGCCGCTTACGGCACCAAAGCTGGCACCGTCCCATTCCCAGGCCACCTCTAGCTTCCCAAAGTTTTCCGGGCTTAACTCATCAAGGGGGGTATAGCGAGTATGGGCGTAGTCGTTCCCCAGCGTAAACCATTCGAAGCTGTCTTGAGCGTTTACTAAGACGGGGCTCACCAGAGCCAGAAGAGTCAGAGAAACTCTCCCAAAATGAAAAACTTGCATGGATTTCTCCTTAGAATTAACAGGCTGGCCCAAATTATCCGGCACCCTCTTGGGAATGCATTTCTCAAACAGTGGAAAAATTTATTTGATCTACAAACTATCTAGTCTTTACAGTCGACTCTTAAAACTTGAAGTTCAAACGCCATGGCAGAGTATAGGAAATTTAAACACTATAGCAATCCCTAACCACTACCTCATTAATCAGCACCAGATTTAATCCACATGGGCTTCTGAGCCAATCTCGCAATAAAGCCGGGAAGCTCGAAAGAAAAGCTAAAGTAGCAAGAATAATTCTCTGAGGCGGGCAGCGTTTTTGCCTACGTCGCTGCGACCTACCCTTGAAGTTGAACGGGCATGCAAAATAGTATCGCCCTGATCTCTTGTAATTTCAATTACAACGTCATCTTTGAATCGAAACCAGAAAGTTGTATCAGTGGCTTCAATACGTCCTGTATTCACATCGGCATGCACCACTTTCCACCCCAGCTGCTCAATCGCTGCCATAGCACGATTAAAAACTTCCTCCACGGATTCATCGAATTTCTGCGGCACAATATCTGGATAGGCTTCAAGCTGCATTTCGATATGTTGGCGCGGCGTCATTCCTTTCATAACACCATAGTCCATATTGTTTGCTGCATTCTCCCGCAGGGGAACGATGGCATCAAACTCCAGTGGTCGATAGGGGTCAGTTGCAATGTCGTGAATTGCAGGTGTTCCTTCCGGCGGGCGAAATGTTTCTGGAATATAGTAAGCCAGCCCGGCACTGATTGCGCCAATGAGTGCATAAGAACTTAATTTCAGTGTACCTTCTATGTTAGCTAGCTGTCCTATGATTGCGATAGTTACACCAATGATCAGCGAACCTCCAGCAATCCAAAGCGACCAGGCATTCACAAACTTCAGAAGATCAAAGCCAAATCCATAGTCAGCAACACCGAACCAAACTGCTACTGGCCCAGCCAGTGCAGCCAACCCAATTCCAACACCTGCTAGCAGGCAGATAATGGCATCTACTAACAAAACTTTCTTAACGGTCCTTGATCTTGGCGTACTAGATTCACTCATCTTTCTATCCCGGCTCAGAAGGTCTTTAAATCCCTTACTGAGAATTATTAGTTAATTGGCTGATAAACAGAGTGTAACCGAAGGCCGAGATGCAGCACAGCATTGATGTCACTGAAGCGAAGGATTTAGATGGTCTGGGGCCAAGTGGAGCACTAAGTACTCACACCATGAACGGCCCTCTATTTTAGGTGTATTTTAGTTCTGCTGGGCATCAACCTCCGCACGCCTAGCACCGCCCAGAATACCGGCAAAGGAATAGTTACCTTCGTGGCACGCATATTCATAAATTTGTTCTCCAGGAGATCTGCGCCTCAAGGTCAGCTCCTCAGTAAACGGCCGCGTATAAATTTCCGGATCCGTTACCGTAAAGGAGTAAAAAATTTCATCTTTACCAATTATTTCGAAACGCTCATCCAACACCATTTGCCCAGAAGAGGTAACACGGAAATGTGAAATCTCTGGTCGAAAGTTGATAGTTCTCACAACCAGCGTGTCGCCTTTCCAATGACCAACAGAGTCACCCAACCAGGTTTTAATATTGCCTGGTCGATGTCCTCCTTTTAATTTAATAATTCGAGCATCATGCACCATTTCTCCCAGGATCATCACGTAATCCTGAGTTTGAACAATTTGAAAATTTGCGTTGTAAGGTGGGACCGTCATTGGGGGCACACCTCGGGAGAGGCAGCGTTCCGCCACCGGACGAATTTCCGGACCATCAGTAGTGCCGTGGCCAGCTGCACGCCACTTGCCGTATATGTCGAGTTCCTTGTAACCCTCCTTGTAGGGAAATTGTCCATCGGGAGGGTCAACAATCATGGAGGTTCGGTATTCTCCTTTCACTTTCAACACATCCATGCGTATGTCGGTGAAATTTCGATCTGCTTGTTGGCGTATCCTGAAGCCTATCTCTGGTGCAGGGCGGTCAGGGTCTAAAGGCTCAGACTTTATTCGTTTGGCCTCCTGGGCAAGTTTCTCCAGTTCCAGCGCCTCTTCATCTGTATAAGTAAGCTTATTGCCGAGGTGTTGAGGGCGCGCAATTGGAGTCTGCGTCCGGTTACTCCACATCCCCTGCAAATCAGGGTGGCCAAACTCTGTTTTTGCTACTTGCCAGGAAGGTTCTACAGCCTGCACTGGACTGTGGAAGGCAGGCAACAAAAAGGATGTAGCGAGAATTATTTGAAATACTGGAAGGCGCATATCCTTTTCCTGAAATCTACGAACGCGAACGAACCCTAAAAAGGAAGGATAGCCAGGAATAAAGGTCAGGTCTAGAAGAGCATGAGGAGTCGCTGACTTACATTAACTCTCGCTGCTGTGTATTGACACCCACAGCTTGCTAATTTGTTGCCAGTTTTCTACCTTAGTTACCTGACCACGAGGAACGGCAAAATGAAGAAGAATAGAACCAACAACCGGCGCCATTTTTTGAAAACCGCAGGCAGATTGGGACTGCTATCCTTAGCGGCTGGCAGCAATCTCACAGGCAAGGCACAAACTAAGGGAAACATCATACAGCACATTACAACGCCGGTACTCGATATCGGCTACGAAGAGCATGGCAATCCAACGGGCTTCCCAATTATCCTGCTACACGGATTCCCCTATGATGTCCGATCATTTGACGGTGTTGCCCCGCAACTGGCCGCTGATGGATTCAGAGTGCTTGTACCTTATTTACGGGGATATGGGCCGACGACATTTCTCGATCAGACTTCAGAAAAAATGGCCGAACAAGCGGCGTTAGCTCAAGACCTAATAGACTTCTGCGATGCACTGGGCCTGCAACAAGTTGCTCTAGCTGGTTTCGACTGGGGGAATCGTGCCGCCTGCATTGCCTCAATCACCAACCCAAAAAGAGTTCGCTGCTTTGTATCCATGGGTGGATATTCAGTACATGATACAACAACAGCCGGACAACCTGCTTCAGCAACACTTGAGTCAAAGCTATGGTACCAATGGTATTTCAATACCGAAAGGGGCCGACTAGGACTGGAAAACAACCGGCACGGCATCATTCGCTATTTGTGGAAGAGCTGGTCGCCTACCTGGACCTATAGTGACGAAGATTACCAACGTTCAGCGCCGTCTTTCGATAATCCGGATTTCGTTGATATCGTCATTCATTCCTATCGACACCGTCATGTCAATTCTCCCGGGGAACAACGTTTCATCGAAGTGGAAAAAGCATTGGCGCAACGCCCTCCAGTGGAAGTTCCAACTATAGTGTTGCGTGCAGCTGAGAGCGGTTTCGGACCTCCCTCTCAAAATCCCACAGTGGACCAACAACACTTTCCAAATTTGGTCGCTCGACGTATCGTCGAAGGAGCCGGACACGACCTGCCGGTGCAGCGTCCTGATTCAGTGATCAAAGCATTACGACAACTGTTGGCCTAACACGAGGCTATCGATACTGCCACGGCCCTCTTTACATTGTTTTGTTCAAACAACGAATAGCATTCATAGACTATTCGTTAGGCTTTGCAATCACCATTTCAATTTCAACAAGCATTGTCGGACCGCCGGCAAGGCCTGCTACCTGAACAACAGATCGGGCTGGTTTGTTTGGCTGCTCCGCTGTGCCAAAATACTTGGTATAAGCACGCATAAAGCCACGAAAATCCATTTCCCCTCCTTGCTCCGAGTCACCAACTAAAAATACCGTCATCTTCACGACATCTGAAAAACCAACACCAAGATCACTCAACGATTCCTCGAAGCGACTGAAAACACTTAGCGTCTGTGTTTCTGTATCGCCGAAAAAGTCAGGGTTTGAACGTTCTAAATCTGGATTTTGAGGTTTCGGCACAAGGCCGCTGTGGAAAATCATTGTCGTATCTGGAGTAACCTCTACAGCACGAGAAATTGGAAACGTGCTGCCATTAAACAAAGCATGTCGAGTAGTTTCTGCAACTAACGATTGGCTTACAAAGAACATCGCGAATAAAACGCTAAGAAATTTCATGTGCTTCACCCTTTATTTTGGAAACCATGCTAGCAACACTTACCATTTCAAAATTAAAATAGAAAACACCGCGTGCTGGCAGCATAGAGGCTTCGCAAGCGGCAGTTTTCCGCCTGGAAACTTCACCTAGAATAACCAAGTATATGCTGGATTACATGCCAAGGTATGCTGAAACAATTTAGGCGATGGCATGATATCAAGCCAGCATCAGAACCAAGTGAAAGATATTGTCGGCTACAGGTCGGAATGCCTGAAAACCAGGAAAGTGGTGCAGACGTTGCGAAGCAACGCCCGCAGGGTGAGGAATTCACATGCTCCCTGATACGGCATAGCAGCGGTGAAGTTACTCTACTGTTGAAAGGGAAGTGCGGTGAAACCCGTATGAACCACTACCCAAACTTTGTTCAACCGTTTATGAATTAATTGTCATTAGCAAGGGCTTCAGCTTCGTGTACTCTTGCGCCCCGCAACATATATAGCATGGCATAATTGCCCTCATGACAGGCATATTCATAAAGCAAACCGTCAACTTTAGCTATGGGAATAATGCCAGTAAATTTATCGGTGTACGTAGATGGATCATCGACCGTAAATTCATAATCAATTGTAGAGGGGCCTACCCTAGTGAATTTTTCTGTTAATACTTTGTCATAGGCGTCCCCAGCTAGTCCTGAATCGGCAGCTAAGCCAGCAAAACTTACAGTAAGTCTATTAAAGTTTTTGCTTACCACAACCAAAGTATCCCCTTCCCAATAACCACGGGCATCACCGGCGTACAAACGAATACCATCATGAAGTGATTGGATATCTTCAGCAGAATCATACAGAGGGACAACGCGCGCTTCATGAATCATTTCAGTCATAATTACTGCTGTGTCTTTATTCTGAAATATCTGAATATTATTGTTGTATACGCTTGGAGTAAAAGGAGGCCCTGCATTAAAGCCTACTAGGCACCTTTCAGAAAGGCCTCGATCTTCTGGGCCGTCTGCACCAATACCGCGGGCAAGATGTCTGGCCGGCCTTTCTGCTGTTTTTTCAGCACCACGAGTTCCAAACTGCAACTCAACACCTTCTTGCAAAGCCGGAACAAGACCATTCTTTGGGTAGACAATATGCGAAGTTCGCACGGTATCACTAATACTTCCCTGCTCTAACCAAAAATCGTCATACGTCTTCCCTACCTCTCCGGCTGGGAGAGGTTTCTCATCTCCGCTAGCTTCTTCAACCTCAACAGGTGGAGGTGGAGCTGCAGCTGCAGCTATCTCTTGCTCTGTCAGAAACTCACGCTCACCAAAATGCGCGGGTCTTTCCATAGGTATACTGGAAGAAAAGTTCCACACCCCTTGTAGATCCGGTTGTCCCCATTCAGTGCGGGGAGCGGTGTATTCCTCAGTAGCAAAACCGAGCGGTGACAATAAACAGCCAACGAGTATAGATACTCCCAAGATTACCGGTGATTCTATTTTTTTCATAACACGCCCCGTATGAGGAAAAATAAAACTCCTCATTATTTTTGAAGAAAAAGGGTCGAGAGCAATTGCTTTCGACCCTTTCAGTATAACCCTACTAAGCTTGTCTATCTGCTCACAATCAGCTATAGAACTCTTCTTATAACTGACGCGCAAGCTTCCAGACACTCATTGGTCAATTAAGGAGTAACTGTTACCGGCACATAGGCATTTGACCAGCAGCACACGTTATCAAACTGGCTATCAGGTGCTGAGAAGTTATCAACTCGAAGTCGAACAACATAGTCGCCTGGCTCCCAGAACGTAGCTTGTGTCTGGACATGGGTCCAGTCATCAGCGCCAGCTTCATCATTACCTTCTTCTGCTCTATCACTGCCTGAGATCAAAGCAGGCTCGAAATCTGGCACAGCAGGACCTTGATGAAATACCCACTCCGTACCCAGCGGGTAGAAGAACATTTCATTTTGTTCAGGATAGTTACTACGATTACCACGATCCTGCACATAAGCGGACAAGGTCACCGGGTTTCCAACTGAAGCGGCAACCCTCTCAGCCATGATTCCTACACGGCTAATGCTTTCAGGTCCGTCTTTCTCGAAGCGAATGGCTGGCGCAAGCGTACCGTAAGCTCTCTCCCCAGCACTCATTTCATAGGTAGTTGATGTTGCACGACCGGGAACGGAATTCTCATATCCGGCATATTTCAAGGTCCACACAACCTCGGTGCCGGCCATGTCTGCCGGTACCGTGACCGCGAATGCGCCCCTTTCATTGATACCAACAAAACCACCTCTGTCGTATATTGGAAAATGTGTGGGCTGCATACCATCGAACTGTGCCGGTTCAAGGAAGTTGTTAGGGCCAAGTGGAATATCCACGATCTCTTCTCGGTTTCTGTTAGCGAAACCGAACAACATCGTCACCGAGCCGTCCTCATTACCAATCCAGCCGTTGAAGACCGGGATAATCATGTCACCGCTGGCCTTTCGGGCGGCCAGCGGATATTCACGCAAATGGGCAGGTAGCTGCGCATAAAGAGATCCAGCAACTATTCCCATCAGCAAAAAAGCCAGTAACCTCATTGCAATATGCCTGATGTTACTCATCCAGCGCCTCCTCTAATGAGGCAACGGTTCTCTGTTCACGCTCTTTACGCTCTGCCAGCATTTTTTCGTAACCCTCATCGTCCAGATGGGTAACGGCAATCCAGGCATGTGACATTTCATCACCAGTGCGCTGACCGGAAGTAACCCATTGATCCGGATCCGGATTCCAGGGGTTATTGGCCGTATTGTCGTGCCAGCCAGTCAGGATTATGATGGAACCAACTGGAACCAGTGGTTGAAACCCTTCTTCATAAGTATGACTGTGGTTCCAGCCCGCACTCCAGTTAGACGCCTTGCTGAGCACTTCCTTTTTGCCAGTAGCAGGATCAAAAATTTCCATCGACATGGCTACACCCCGCAGGTGCATGTGAGGCTGCCAACTATCGATACGAACCGGGTGATCAAAGGAGTGAAACCCCTGTGTCACCAGCTTGCCGTGAGGCGGAATGAGGTAATCATCACCCTTACTGAGGTAATAATTATTAACGTCTTGGACATAAGCGGCTTCTTCGTCGAAGTCATCTTCTTCGTCGTAGTACCAGATACCAACTGACACCTGATCATCAGGTACTGCCGTACCATCGGGGTAGTAGTGGGCACTCCATTCAATCATGGAACCCGCAGGTGCTACTCGACAAGCTCCTTTTGGGATCTTTTCACCGAGCTTGCCCAAAGCATATTCAGACAGGAGGCTGTCCCATTCCCATTCACCTTCTTCATTCTTAACCAGGAATGTGGTAACTGCATGGTGTGTTGACCCCCTCGCGGCTGCCGAAGGCAGTGTCTCAACGGCTTTGATGCAGCGACTCTCTTTAATTCCGGAAGGTACCCGAGGCTCCCACCACAGATCCTGACCGTTCGCTGGCACATCCCACTTCGCGGATTGAATAATATGGTCAGGTAGACCTAACTCACCTTCAAGACGCCATTCACCGGCCGCTGGATATTTCTTGGCTGGTGGCAGGTCTTCGAGGTTACCCATCGGGGAACCTGCGTTTACCCAGGCAACAACAGTGTTAATGTCTTCATCAGACATGCGCCAGTCATTTTTCAGCTCCTGAATACCGATATCATGGTCATACTGATAAGGGGGCATCTCTCGTTGCTGTACCCGCAAGCTGATCAGAGGCGCCCACGGGCGAACTTCTTCGTAACTCGTAAAGGACATTGGCCCAACCCCGCCGGGTTGGTGGCAAACTTCGCAGTTGTCCTGAATGATTCTCGAGACCTGCTTTCCGTAAGTGATCTCTTCCTCACCGGCACCCGCTAGCGTAGGCAGTAATGCCACCGCCGAGAATAGCCAAAGTAGTCTAGTTTTTGTCACGATCTTCTCCCCAATGTATCCAACTTGAATGGATTTTATCTCGCTTGGCTCCATTATGCATCCCCAATCTAATGTAAACTGGTGGTTTTAGTGGCTAGAAGCCTACAACCAAATAGCCATAAAAATAGTAAGTATATATCCTCTGCCAGCCCGTAAGCACACCTCAACTCAATCGCACAAGCCACCACAACAATAGCTGTTAATTTCATCTCTATCAGGGATATTCATCAAAGACGTTTCTGACGCCAAGTGGTAGCTTGATATTGTCACTGACTGGATACTGACTTTCGACCACGAGTGTATCAGATTGAATCGAAGTCCTGAAACGAAACTCCGTTTTTACGTGTTGAAATGCTCGCCATAGCCTATCACGCGTTCGCTCAACGAACTCATCTCAATTATGCCTGAAGCCAGGAATCGTGCTGTTTTTGAATGCACTCAATTCAAAAGTCACTGTAATGAACCAGGCGGCATTTGAAGTAAGGTCATTCGATGCATCCCCTATGAATTACTTGAGGTATGCAATCGTTCATTTTCAATTTCATTTAAAAGGGTTTCAAATAAATGATCGAGTCTTAGCGGAGTAGCTAAGTATATGGCCTTACGCAAGGGGTTTTTCAATTCTTCCTTAAGGTGAGCAACAATTTCATCGTAAAAGAATTGATCGAGCAACCCTTGAGAGTATTGAAAATGCATATTGTCCGCATGGGTGAGATACATTCGAATTCTAATGATTTCTGAATAAATTTCTGCACCAGTGAGGCCTCTGCCACTATAAATTTTTTCCAACTCCTCGGTCCACCAATCCGGGCGAATTCCGTCAGCCCAATTCTTGGTTTGGAGGGACATGTAACTATCACTCTCAAGTAGCGCCCGTCGATCCTCTTTAATCGATTCTGCTCTTGCAGCATATTGAGCCGATATTGCAACTCGCCGATCAAGCACTAATTGCAGCCCCACAAAAATTAGCGACCCCACCACTGCAAATACACCAACAATTTCTAAAGCTTTTCTATTTTCGAGTTGCATAACCTACACCACTTATGGTCTGAAATTCGTTTTCTATAAATCTATAGTCTGTAATTTCTCGTCGCTTCCCATAGCTTCCAAGAAACACATCGCTATTCTATTGAGCAATTATGCTAAAAGAAATCGTGATCTTATTAAATCGTCTGAATTTTCTACGACCACACTGACTGACGGCAGGCTTACTATTAGCCTATTAAGTTATTAGTGTTTCCAGCTTTCTACTTAAATCACAATACTGTATTTTTACTCTACCCCCCAATTATCCTCGACAAAATAACAACGGTGGAGACCGGCATGAAGAATCTGGCAAAAACCTGTTTCACAATCATCTCGTTCCTGGTTATTTCTCTTGCTAGTTTGACGAGCGTGCAGTCAGCCGAAAACAGCTCAGTTCTAGAAACTGCTAATGCCAGCCTGAAATCTGGTGTATCCGGCGAGAATGATCGCTTGGTTGATCGATTCCAACGTACTTATGAAGTCCTCCAAAACAACGAGGTAGCGACTAGTGGAGCCGCTAGGGGAGAGACACTTTACTTCTACAAATGTTGGATGTGTCACCAAGAGGTAGCCAGCGACGGCGATTTAAGCGGGTTGGTTGGACCATCGCTCCACGACCTAATGGAAAGGTCTGTTTCGGAAGAGGTAATTGCGGCCAGGATTAAGGATGGGGGGCCGCGTATGCCAGCCTTTCGCCACACGTTCTCGGATGCAGATATCGCCGATCTCATCAGCTATCTTTTGAGTCCGGCCTGTTGTTACGAGAATCAAAATCCGCCAGTCAACCCCCAGTACTTGGCT
>Ga0315334_10001081_pt1 | contig 16652 bp, 17 predicted proteins | sample M150034915metaG_FD_205555 | JGI IMG/M metagenome (GOLD analysis project Ga0315334, IMG submission 205555) | Ammonia-oxidizing marine archaeal communities from Monterey Bay, California, United States - M1 500m 34915 | ecosystem: Environmental > Aquatic > Marine > Intertidal zone | place: USA... | reverse complement strand
CAGTTGTTGTGTGGCTTGCTGTACGTTACTGGCCAGATCAGCCGTCAATAGTTCGGCGGTTTGTCCAGTTGTCCGGCATAGTTGCAGAGTTGCTTGTGCTGCGGCGTCATCATGTAGCCCATGGATGACGACATTGGCACCCGCATCTGCCATAGCCACTGCGATCGCTTGACCCACACCCTGAGTGGACCCCGTAATCAGTGCATTATGTCCCTTTAGGTCAATCATCAAAACCCTCCAGCATTAATTCATCGTTTCGTCGCGAGGCCATACCTGATTTGAAATGTTGGCGGCAAACGGAAACATATTGGTCATTGCCGCCGATCTTGATTTGAGCACCTTGTTTGATGACATTTCCCGCACTGTCTAGGCGGAGGACCATATTGGCTTTGCGGCCACAATGGCAAATGGTTTTCAATTCGGTTAGGTCATCAGCCCAAGCGAGTAGTTGTTTGCTACCGGGGAACAGTTCTCCTCGGAAGTCGGTACGCAAGCCATAACAAAGGACGGGAATATTGAGTTCGTCGGTAACGTCGGTCAGTTGTATGACTTGTGCTTTTTCTAGAAACTGAGCTTCATCAATTAGGAGGCAATGAATATTGGCTGTAGCTGCTATGTCCCGGACGAGATGAAATAGATTGTCGGTGTTATTGAAAATAGTTGCTGGTGTCGTGATGCCGATTCTAGAAGATACATGTCCTGTGCTACTGCGTGTGTCGATGGCAGGTGTTAGCACCAAGGTTTCCATGCCTCGCTCTTGGTAGTTATAGCTGGCTTGCAACAGACTTGTTGACTTACCAGCATTCATCGTTGAGTAATAAAAGTACAATTTTGCCATGCGCAATATTGTACACGATGCCTGTGCTGGAGGCGTCCCCGCCCCTCTTGCTGCTATCGCACTCCGTGTTGGTAAAAGAATATACCGGCGACGAGCGTGACTGTGGCGGCGATGCCAAGAAACATCGCGTTGTAGCCGGCCACGACTATAATCCAAGCGATGATTGGCATTCCTACGACCGCGGAGCAGTCAAAAGCCATCATTGCTAGAGCAGTTCCGGTGCCACGGTGCTTCGCTGGAAATGATTCGAGTGTCAGGGAAGTCATGCAGTGATACGTAAGTCCGTGTCCCGTGCCGCAACAAAATGCGGGGATGAGCAGAGCCCATAAACGGTTTTCCGTGATAAAACAAAAACCGATGTAGCCTACGACCATCGCAACAATACCCACTAACAATACCTTGCGACGACCGATGCGGTCTGGTGCGCTTTTTACTAGCAAGCGGATCGTAATGCCCCAGCCTGCATAGATAATGTAGAAAATAGTAATAAATCCAACTGTGCCAAAAACAGGAGCCGTTAGCTCTTTGTCTAAAATAAACTTTTTCAATAAGTGCAGCGGGACGGTCATACACAAACCAAAAGCAGCGTTGACGTAGATAATGCTACCAGGCCAATATTTTTTAACGGTGGTTAAAAATCGCCGCAGACTTAATGTACCTTTTACTCGATTGCCACTGGTCGCTGGCATGAAAAGCAGGATCGCCATCGAGGTTAATATGGACCCAGAACCTGTCCAGAAGAATAACCGGAAATCCTCAGCAGTTGGTTGAGTTCCTAAAATGCAATCTCCCAATAGTGGGCCAATAACAAAGCCAAAAAACCCACTGATCCCTAAAACCCCGATCGCTTCGGTGCGTCGATCGGCGGGCGTCGTTACTGTGATATAGGTAATGGAACTAGTAAAGACGCACGCGACGCCCAAGCAAATGATTCCGCGGGAAATATAAAGAAACGCGTTGACATCGGTAATGAAGAGATTGGAAAGGAAGCCTACGAGGAAAAAAACGTAACCGACCATCCACATGTTTTTTGAGCCGAAGCGATTGACCATTTGACCGAGCCAAGGTCGCGCTAAAAAGCTAATGATGAGGCCGCTCGAAGTGATATAGCCAAGGTCGATTAACGCGAGGTCTGGTTCATCCTTGCGTAAGTAATCGATCCACTGTGCATAATGCACAAGCAGTGTGTTGGCTGGGACAAACAATAGATTGCAAATAAACGCTAACGCAAATGAGCGATCATAAAGTTTACCTGGTGTGGTGGGCGAGTTCGTATTTGTGGACATGAAGCAGAGTGATAGGCAATGGCAGGTGGGAAAACACAATCGCACAGTCTAACAGTAAATGTAAATCCGATACATTGCGTGATATTTGTTTGCAACAGGCCCGACCAAAAATAAGGGTTTGTTTTTTGATAGCACCACTCTCACACATCAGCATCATCGACGAGTGGAAATGTGATTTGAAATGTGGTGCCTTGGTTTGCTGCACTGATTACATCGACTTCGGCGCCGAAAGCGTTGACGAGGTGTTTTACAATAGCAAGACCCAACCCCGTGCCACCTAATTGACGTGAACGAGCTTTGTCGACGCGGTAAAATCGCTCAAAAATTCGATCCTGATGATCCACGGGAATCCCAATACCGGTATCGGTTACTTTCAGATGTACGGTCTGTGGTTCCGCTTGTATATTGACCGTTACCGTACCATCTGCGGGGGTATATTTCAGTGCGTTGTCGACGAGGTTGTCTAAAATTTGTGTTAGACCGTCCGCTTCGGCAAAGACCCAAACAGAGTCGCTTTGATTGAAAACCAAGGTGATGTTTTTCTTGGCTGCGTGCGATCGGTGATCATTAAGGCAGCGTTGTGTAATTTCCGTCAGATCGACCGTGGCGAAATCAGTAACGTTATCTCCCGACTCCAATCTTGCGATGCTCAATAAATCTTGAATCAATAGATTAAGGCGGTCTGACTGTTCTACAATACGTGTTAAGAACAGCATATTGTTATCTTCATCATGAATCGCTCCGTCAATCAACGTTTCTGCGAATGCTTGAATGGATGCTAAAGGTGTTTTCAGTTCATGAGAGACATTTGCCACAAAGTCGCGGCGCATATTCTCTAATCGATGAATTTCCGTGATGTCATGAAATACGATAATCACCCCAGGTTTTTTTGAACTGGCAGAGTGGTTTGAATTGGGAATCGCCGACGCACTCAAAGAAAGATGTTGTTCGTGGGGCGTTAGTAGTTCAATCTTACCATGAAACGGTTCATCGCTTTTACGTGCTTTGTGCACCGTTGTTTCAATCATTTGGTTCCGCAACACTTCCCAAATAGGTCGACCTTCGTCCCGATTTACATCCAAAGAGAACATGCGACACACGGCTTCGTTGGCAAAACGGATACAGTCAGATCCATCGACCGCAATCACTCCTTCCTTCATTCCTTCCAGTACGACAAGCAACTCATTATGATTTCGCTCGAGTTGCCGCATGCGTTTGCTGAGTGTCTTGCTGAGGTTGTTCAGCGTTTGTCCGAGTTCGTCGAATTCATTACCTTTGGATAAGTTGCGTGGCTTTTTGATTTGGCCAGAAGTCAATTCGCGCGCTTCTTCGATAAGTTGCACGACGGGTTGAGTCATTTTTGCAATTCCAATTCCCGCGATGCTGAGTCCACCGGCGATGATGATTAGCACGAGTGTTGCAATTTTTAATTGTATATCAGCGACCTGATCAGAAATTTGCCGTGTGCCTAGAGCCGCACGTATAAAGCCGACTGTCGTACCTTGATGCTCGACCCGATAGGCAATGTATAGCATTTCAATTCCCAATGAGTCACTAAAACGCTTCTTTTTGCCATGACCATTTTTCAAGGCTGCAATGAGCTCGGGTCGGTCACCATGATTGTCGAGTTGTTGCGGATCTGTTTGCGAGTCCGCCAAGACTTGACCCTGTTTCTCAATCAGCGTGATACGGGTGTCTATTTGCGATGTAATGGTTGCGATTACCCTTTGGAAATTCTCAAGGTTCGACTTCGCGAGAGCGTCTTCTGCTGGACTCTGTAATGATATTGCTGTGTTGCGCAAACGCAATTCCACTTGGTGGATTATTTGTTCATGTTGCCAGCTAATGGTGGTAGCACCACCGATAACGCAGCCGAGAATAATCAGCAGCGAAAAATAAGTGAACGGTTTCCAGAATAATCGTGTGGACCACATAGGGTTAATTTCAAGTTAATAAGAGACAGGGAAGAAGCAAAAAATTGATTCTAGGCATCTGCCGTTAAATTGTGTTATTGGTTTCTATAGCGATATCCGATTCCGTGGACGGTCTCGATAAAATCGCCATAGGCGCCTAGTTTTTTGCGGAGAGCTCGAATATGTACGTCGATGGTTCGTTCCAGTACGATGGTGTCATCACCCATAATGGCATTCATCAGATCCGCTCTGTTAAATACTCGCCCAGGGTGTTTCATTAAGTGCCACAGTAAATCAAATTCGGTTGGTGTAAATGCAATATCTTCATCACCAACGGTCACTTTAAATTGAATACGATCTAAGACAATCCCGTCAGTTGATAATCGGCCGGGCTCATCATCGGCAGACCCTTCTGTGCGTCTCAGTAAGGATTTGATGCGTTCCAACAGAATACGCATTTTGAATGGTTTGGTGACATAATCATCGGCACCCATTTGGAACCCAACGAGTTGATCGATCTCTTCGCCGCGAGCGGTCATCATTAACACAGGCAGGTGTTTGACGAGTGGATCACTGCGAATGTGACGGCAGACTTCGAAGCCATCCATGCCCGGTAACATGATGTCGAGCAATACAATGTCTGGGATATGTTTGCGAACGCCTTCGAGACCTTCAATGCCTTCGTCAAAAACGAGAACCTGGTACCCCCGCGACTCGAGATTGTACGTCAGAATCTCCTGTAACGAAGGTTCATCTTCGATTATGAGAACAGTTTGAGTTGTCATATTGAATGACCTCTTATAAAAGACGTCGTATGTTTAATGTTATTGAAACGGCTTAATGTGGTCACCGCCCACTAACGAAAATACCTCATCGCAGATGTTACAGCTTTGGTCACCAACGCGTTCCAGTGATCGCGCGATGAGGATTTGCGCAAGTGGCCCCGCTAAGTCAGGTTCTCCTTTTAGAGCCTTGAGAGCAATTTCTTCACTGAGTACTTCACGCATAATTTGATCGTTGAGTGAATCAACATATTCATCTCGATTGCGATATTTATCGGCTTCCTTGGAATCTTTATTGATGTAAGCTCCGATTGCCCCGTTGACCATTTCTCGCACCGCATGACCCATCTGAATAATTCGTGGTTCTGGCTTCATTGTTGAGCGAGCCATCATTAATTGTAATAACTCCACAATATTTACCGCTTGGTCTCCAATGCGTTCGAGATTTGAAGTGACGTGTGAAACGGTCAACACATACCGTAAGTCGGTTGCCACCGGTGAATAGACGGTGAGGATGCGGACAACCTCGCTGTCGATAGTGACTTGTAGGTTGTCCATCACATCTTCTGATTTCAAAATGACATCGGACACATCCAAGGAGATGTCTTCGAGTCCTCGCACGACAGTTGCTATCATGGATTCTGCCAACTCGCCCATTTCTACGAGGCGATGCTGCAGTTCTGTGAGTTCTTGATCAAAACGTTTCATTATCCATACCGTCCTTGAATATACATTTCAGTTTGTTCTTCACGAGGATTTAAAAACATGTCCGCAGTGGAACTATGTTCAATTATTTCACCCATTAGCATAAAGATGCATTCATCGGTTGCCCGCCGCGCTTGCGCCATGTTGTGGGTAACAATAACGACGGTGTAGTCATCTCGGAGAGACTCGATTAAACCTTCGACTTGCTCGATACCCTCAGCATCGAGAGCGCTACATGGTTCATCCATTAGGATAACATCGGGTTTGAGTGGAATGAGGCGCGCAATGCACAATTTTTGCTGTTGCTCGAGCGTTAAGGTTGTAGCCCGTGTCTTGAGTTTGTCTTTTACTGTGTCCCATAGTGCGACTTGCTCAAGTGCTTGTTGGACTACATCATTACGTTCCCGGCGAGTCAGTTGTTTGTGTGTTTTGTGAAGATTTGCACCGAACAGAACATTGTCATATATGGATATTGGCAATGGATTAGGTCGTTGAAAGACCATTCCGATTCGTCGTCGTAACTGCCGCGAGGTAACATCACTGTCATAGATGTTCTTGTCGAGGATTTCGATATCCCCCGTTGTCTTGACGCCCTCGTACCGTTCGTTGATACGGTTAAAGCATCTGAGGAGTGTTGTCTTTCCGCACCCAGAAGGGCCAATCAAACCAGTAATAATCCCTTTACGGATGTCGATGTTGACGTCCTTCAAGGCCTGAAAATCGCCATACCAAAGATTCAAATCACGAACGCGGATACTGAGCTTGTCATTGGTTTCGGGCATGCTTGGTGGGTCCCCGCTTTGCAGTATCGGTGCCGGTGTCGGGTTTGACGTGGAAGGGTTGGGAGCGATTGTAGATGTAGACATTATCCAAAATCTCCAGTTACATAGTCGTGAGTTAATTGTTGTTCGGGATTGCTAAATATTTTTTCGGTGGGTCCCACTTCGATCATTTCTGATTTATTGAAAAACGCGGTGTGATCGGCAAGTCGACGCGCTTGCTGGACTAAATTGGTGACGAGAATAATGGTCATCTCTTTCTTGAGTTCCAGTAAAACATCTTCAATTTTCATCGTGGTGACCGGGTCGATCGCGATGGAAAATTCATCGAGGCAGAGGATTTCCGGTTTATGTGACAACGCGCGAGCAATCGTAAGTCGCTGTTGTTGGCCACCGGAAAGTTTCGTGCCGAGCAGGGTTAAGCGATCTTTGACCTCGTCCCACAACATAGATTGTTTGAGGCAGTGTTTGACCAGTTCATCAAGTTCTTGGCGGTCATGAATACCCGCTCGTCGTGGAGCGTAGGCGACGTTTTCGTAAACGGACATCGGTAAGCCAACTGGCAATGGAAAAACCATACCGATCCGTCGACGTAAAGCATACACATTTTTAATGTGAGAAACATCAGTGCCATGAACTAAAATCTTACCCACCGTTTTGGCGTTCGGCTCAAATTCCAGTGTGCGGTTGATCGATTTAAGGAGCGTTGTTTTCCCCGCGTTGGCGGGACCAATAATGCCAAAGATCGTGTGTTCTGGAATAGCCAGCGAAATATCCCGCAGGGCAATTTCCTTGCCGTAGGAAATCGTGACATCTTGGAATTCAATATGTGAAGTTTGTGTTGTCATCGGTTTACCATTTTTTCCTAGAGCGGAGATAGATACGGAAACCAATAGAAATACTGTTAACGGCAATCACTAAACCAATCATCACAATAGCTGTGCCGAACTTGAAGGATTCGGGGACGTTTTGCCACTGTGTTGAAATGATGTACAAGTGATAAGACAGAGCCATGAAGCGATCTTCGAGGCCATAAGGAACCATCGAAGCCCAACCGGAGTCGGCAATGCGGGATGATATCATGGCCCCGGTAAATAAGATGGGTGCCGTTTCTCCAGCAGCTCGAGCAACCTGCAAAATCACACCTGTCAAAATACCACTGATCGAATTTGGCAATACGATGGTACGGATTGTTTGCCATTTGGAAGCGCCCATATTCCAACAAGCTACTCGGAATGGCTGCGGTACCGAGGCTAGGGCTTCTTTGGTGCTAGTAATGATGACCGGTAATGTCATCACTGCCACAGTACAAGACGCGGCGAGCAAACTGCGTTGCATCTGAAAGAAATATACAAAGGCCCCCAATCCAAATAGGCCATGAACGATACTTGGAACACCCGCTAGATTGACGACCGCTAAATTAATGAACCGAGTGAACCAATTATCACGAGCAAATTCATTGAGGTAGACTCCAGCCAAGATACCAATCGGCGCTGCAATAAGTAGCGACACGATGATCAGCATAAAGGTCCCGATTAACGGACCCCAAATACCACCAGCAGTCATGTTTTTTTCGGGGTTATCGAAAATAAAACCGACGGACAAAGCAGGCCAGGCTTTGATGAGTAAGAATCCAAGGATGAACAAAACGGGTAAAATCAAAGCCCAAGTCATTCCGAGTGTAATGAAACGTATAAAACGCTCGACTTTCCGGCCGCGAATTTCATTAGCCGTGATCGCAAATGGATTGTTGGCATCAGGTTTAGACATTGCTTTGGTCCCTTACTCCTTTGACAACCAAATCGGCAGTCAAGTTAATAATGAAGGCAAAGGCAAACAGCACGACGCCGATCAGAAACAAGGTGTGATAGTGCAGGTCGCCACGAACCGCTTCCCCTAATTCAGCGGCGATGGTCGCGGTGAGCGTGCGAACAGGATCAAATAGACTGGTGGGCATATTGACTGAATGCCCTGTGCACATCAGAACGGCCATCGTTTCACCAATTCCACGGCCGATCCCGAGCAGTACTGCTGCGAGCAGACCGTTCTTGGCTGCCGGAAATAGGACTTTGTAAATCATTTCCCAACGATTTGCACCCATCGCTAGCCCCGCTTCACGGAACGAGTCAGGCACAGCGCGTAATGCATCTTCGGATACGGATACAATAATCGGGACGCTCATTAATGCAAGGACGATACCTGCATTAAGTATGTTGAGTCCCACTGCTTCGCCACTGAGATTGGTAATTAAAGGATTCATGATGACTATGCCAATAAACCCCCAGACTACAGACGGAATTGCAGCCAAAAGTTCAATCAGAATTTTCAATATTTCGCGAGTTTTGTTCCCCGCAAACTCGGAGACATAAACTGCTGCCCCAAGACCCAACGGCACGGCTAATAGAATAGAAAAGAACGTAACCGACAACGTCCCCACGATTAACGCTAAAATGCCAAAAGCAGGCTTCTTGGCAGATTCGGGAATCCAGCGAGGGCTCGTGGTGAATTCGACGAGGTCGAGTTGTTCGACTTCAATTTCACCCGCAGCAATTTCGGTTCCAATGCCTGTTATCGCCGGCAAACTTTCTTTGAAAACGAATACGAAAATTGCGATCACAAATAAAATGGCACTCCAACCACAAATATAGATCACACCCACGACTACAGGCTCTAAGCGATCCTGCAGTTGCTGAAAACTTCGGCGGAAAGATAAATTGCCTTTTGTGGTATTCCTATCCAGCAACAGCAGCAACAGCAATAAAAGTAAAAGGGCTCCCCATCTAGTAGTGGTCATTCCACATAATGGAATGTCGAACACTACGGGTGCATTGAAATCGATCTTTGCAAGAATGGAAAAGATTGGCGGGAACCTTTCAATATTTACGTTGTTTTACTCGGATGAAAAGAGGAATGCAGGACGAAAAGTCGTTTGTCCTAATGTCGTTCTACTGTTGCGTGTAATTGGTTGCGGATGAATTGTATGTTATTTGACCGGAACGTATCCCATTTCTTCAATGATCGTCTGCCCCGTTTGTCCTAAAATCCAATCTAAATAGTCTTTCACAGCGCCGGTTGGCTCTTGCGGAGTGTAGATCAGTAGTGGTCGAGCAATGGGGTAAGTGCCGTTAATGACATTGGCCGCATTAGGTGCGACGCTGGGAGAATCATTATCGAGTTTCACTTTCACCATTTTTACACCATCAGTGGCGTATCCCATGCCGCTGTATCCAATAGCGCCGCGTGTTTTTTCAATCATCGAAACTACATCAGCTGATCCACTGAGGTCGATCGTCCCAAGCTTGAAATCGTTATCGTCGAGTACATGTTGGCGAAAATAAGCATAGGTGCCAGAGTTGTTTTGTCGACTGATGCGAACAATCTTTTGATTCTCTGTACCAGTTACGGTAATTCCTAGTTCTGCCCAAGTATTGGCCGTACCACCTTCCCCATAGATTGTTGTAAGTTGGGCGATGGTTATTTCTTCAAGAGGATTATCTTTATGGACATAGATTGCCAAGGCATCTTTTCCAACGGTGAATTCATGTGGATCTAAGTTGTATTCGTTCTCCGCGCGACGAATTTCCTTAGCTCTCATCTTGCGACTTGCATTTGCCATGTCGGCTAGGCCTTGAGTTAAACTGGAAATGCCAACACCACTTCCGCCCCCGGAGATTTCAATGGTAATTTCGGAATTTTCGGTTTGGTATTTTTCTGACCATGCTTGGGCAAGATTTACCATTGTGTCAGATCCTTCGACGCGAATTGTATTGCTAGAGCCGTCTTCTCCGGAACCTTGACGAGATCCGCAACCGAGCATTGTTAAGAGGAAGTAACTTGATAGGCAGGCAATGAAAATGTTTCGCTTAGCCATGATAGATCTGGTGACCTCAGAAAAATGAACAGGATTTAATTGGTAAGTTTACTTATCTCTTCGTCATCAATGTAAGCAATAAGTGTGAACGAATGACTAAGGTAATGTTAAGATTTGGTTAAGATATCGACCAAAAACGAGATGCGCACTCGTCACAAAACGGTTTGTATAAAAACCATGTTGATTCTGCATAGAGTTGGTCCGCGATCAACTCGTAAACAGCGGTCGAAGCAGGGCACTGAGGCCGATTAAGAAGAGAGCCAGCAGAGCATAGGATTTTAGTTTTTTGCGGTCGAGTCGATTGCCGATTCGGATTCCTACCGCGGTACCAATAAACACGATTGGTAATCCTAGTGCGCCGAGGATGAGACCATCGATGGATGATGCACCAAACCTCCACGCTAATATCAGAGCTAAGGGTATCATGCCATAGAACAACATCGCGAATAGAAAGCCGCGACTCTGTTTCGCTGTCCATGGTTGAAACATGACCCAAATCGCCACCGCAGGACCGCCCATGCCAACAAAACCTAGCATCACTCCACTTATCGAAAACGCGATGAATTCCCACTTGGTCGCCAATTCTTTTTGTTCGTCGATTCGGATGTATCTCTTGCAGACGACAATTAATATTAAGATGACTCCCAGCATTTGCTGAATCATTTGCTTACGTTCGTCGGCCATTGATTCTGCTACAACTTTGGTAACGGAACTGTCGTCGGCCATTGATTCTGCTACAACTTTGGTAACGGAACTGTCGTCGCCCGCCATTAGCCATTGTAGAAGTAAAACACCAGGCAAAATGAAGAGAATGCGGACGAGACCAGGCCTCAGTGTCGAACGCCACTTTATTGATCGCTGTAGTTTCCAAGCACCCAGTCCAGATTGCGTCATCGATGCAATGGTGATAGCGGCAATCGTTGTGTCGAGTGGGAAACCAACAAACAAGAAAAGGATAGGTATGCCAAATGCACCTGCGCCAAAACCAATAACACCTTGCAAAAAACAACTGCAAAAGAACACACCCGCAAAGACTATGTATTGCCATAGTTCGAAATTTAAGAACTCGAGTTCCATAACTTAAATAGTATGACTTTCCGGCGACTCGATTTGGAGTGAGTAAAAATTCATAGCAGTTTTTCCAAGGATCCAATTTTGATCCTCTGTTGATAAGCGGCTAATGACTTCTTGTAAAGCAGCGAGGACATCAGTATAGCTTCCAGCGAGTTCGCAGACAGGCCAATCTGAACCGAACATGCAACGGCGTGGTCCGAATGCAGCGAGTGCGATTTCGATGTAGGGTTGCAAGTCGTCGGGTGTCCAATGGTCCCAGTTCGCCTCTGTGACGAGTCCAGAAAGTTTGCAGTAAATGTTGGAATGCCGGGCGGCCTGACGCAGATTGTGTTCCCAATCGGAGACCTCTCGGTTTTTGATTTTAGGTTTTGCCAAATGATCGATGACCAGCGGTAAGTTGGGGAACGCTTGACCGAGCGTGGCGGCATGGTGCAAATGCTGTTCATAAAATAATAGGTCAAATGGTATACCTAGCCGCTCTAGGCAGCCGAGCCCTCGACGAATATCAGAGCGAACGATGAAATTGTTATCAGGTTCGTCTTGCGTGATATGCCGAATGCCAACGAATTTGGAGTGTTTTTGTAGTTGCCGTAGATTTTCTTCGACATCAGGAGATGCGAGATCGACCCAACCAACCACACCCGCGATGAATGAATTTTGTTCTGCGAGACTTAGTGCCCAGTGGTTTTCCGCGAGTGTGTGTTGTGTTTGGACAAGGATGCTGTAGTGCATGCCGGCGGCAGTTAAATGGCCAACAAGATTCTCAGGAAGATAGTCCTTGTTGATCGCTGTATTGGTTAGCACTTTGACCCAATCATAATCAAACTCGCTGCGAGATAAATCCCAGAAGTGTTGATGTGCATCTATGCGTATCGCCTCGGACTCCACGTTGGTCTTGCTTTCTGAATTTGCTTGACTCATTATGCTTGGCGAACACCAATGTGTAACAGTAGATTTGCAAATAGATGTTGGTCTGCTGTTTGAATTGTCAGTACGTGGTCACTAGTGCTGACAGCGGGATAAAAGGCAAATTTTTCGATGGGCTCTAATTCAATATCTAGATTTGCTTCGCGAAACGAAGTTCGAAATTGTTCCCATACCGGTGGATCTTCTGTCTGTGCGTAGGGTCCTTCGGTTTGATACATCATTGTATTCGCCGCTTCGACCGGAATTGCAGTCAGAAGTGCCCTGAGAACTTGGTCACACGTTGGCAGACCGGGACTTAGATTCAAGCTAACTAATTCGGCATTGGGACCTAGTGTTGAAGAGCAGGGGTAATTGCCATCGGCGATGAGGATACGAGCATGATGTCCGGCACGACCAAGGATTTCGTTTATCTGGGGATGGATCAGTTGATGTTTAAGCATAGCAATGAGCCGTGAACAGTGATGGGGTGATGTGAATTATAGATTGTAACATGTCCCGAGCCGTTCAGTTTTGCAGTTAATAAAATTCTAGTCCTACAAGCCAACCGAAAAACGAACGGTAGGCCCCTTTCATAAAAAAAACAGGGTATTGCTGCAATGCAGCAATACCCTGTGGTGTGTAAACCGTATTTGTGACGGATTAAGTAGCTGGTCTAGCAGCAGGAGCAGGTCGTTGACCACCCTGACCACCAGGTCGTTGACCACCTTGTCGTTGTCCACCTTGACCGCCTCGGCTAGGTCTTAGTTCTTCTGGTGAGATCTCGACAGGTTTGCCTTTCATCTTTTCGAATTCCTTCTTTTGACCATCGGTCAGGACTCCTAAGAGTTTTTCGTTGGTTTCCTTTTGCATGGTAGTCATCTTTTCGCGAATCTCTTGCATCGCCGCTTGAGCTTTTTCGCGATCGCCACCCTGAAATAATTCACGGACACCGCTGAATAGTTCTTGTCCTTTTTCCTGAGTCTCTTTTTGAACTCCAGCAAATTTAGTTTTTTGCTCAGCAGTGATTTTCAATGCTTTCTGTACGGGCTCAGTTAACAGAGCTGCCACGCCTTGAATTTGTAAGCGAATTTCTTCCAAACGTTCAACTTGTTGTGGCAACAACACTTCCTCAACGGCTTCGTTAATTTTTTTGGTGGTAGCTTCTTGTTGAGCGCGAAATTTCTTGAACATTTCTTCACGTTGAGTTTCTGTCAAATCACGGAAGTTTGGACGTTCACCTTGAGTGGATCGTGCATCTTCGCGAACTTTCTCAACAGCTTTTTTAATGTCTTCGACTTGTTCGTCAAGGATTTCAGCAGCCTTGCGGACTTTTTCGATTTGTAATAGCTGTGTGATCGAAACAGTGCGGGCTCCGGTGTTCATGCCACGGCCAAATCCGCCACCTTGACCACCCTGACGTTGACCGCCGGGTTGGGCTTCAACTGCCGAAGTAACCATGACCATTGCAAGTACGGCCAACATTAACGTAAATATTCGTAAGCGTTTCATTTTCTTATTTTCCAATGAAGAGATGAGTGTTTGTAAAAATTGTTTGATGTAAATAATTTTTCTTGTTACTAATAATTTAACACAAAAATGGACGGTGTGGTTTCGAGTAAAATGTGGTAATTGGACATTATTATTGATAGTATTTTTGTTTTGCGACCTGTTAAAAGCGGCTAATTCGGTAAGATCGAATATTTAGACGTTCTTTTTCCCTAATTACGAGTGATATTCTATGGCTTACTTGCACTGCCAATATGTCAGGCCAGCAGTGAATGACTAGTCGTCTATTCGTTGCTCGCTGGAAAAACTTGTTTTTACCGAAACCGCGGTACGCCTATTTTATTGGCGGAAAAGTAGTAGTATCTCAATTAGGAGCTACGGTGTTAATAACTTTATTAACTCGAATTGGCACGGCGATTGCAATTAGTATTTAGCGAATACCGGACGGCGATTCGATTTTTGTTCATAGAGGAGAGAATAGCGATGCTCGTTAAACGATTAGATCCGTTGCACACGGAATTAAACTGGCTTAAAGATGAAATGCAACGAGTTTTTGGACCTGAAATATCGTCCAGACAACCTGGTCTAGATCCGGCAATTTCAATGTGGGAAGCAGAGGATGCTTACTATGTTGAAATAGAATTGCCAGGCTTGACGGAAAAAGATGTTACCATTGAGCTTAGTGATGAGAATGTCTTGACTGTAAAAGGTGAGCGAGTGTGTCCTCAAAATCGTACCGACAAGTGGATATTTAACCATGGTCGTTACGGGAGATTTGAGCGAGAGTTTAAATTGACTCGTGCAATTGATAGTGACGGTATCTTGGCTCATCTCGAAGACGGCTTGCTACAGGTTGCTTTGAGTAAACGTGGAAAACAAGCAAACCAAAAAATCCAAATTAACTAAGCTTTTCTAAGGGTGTAAGGACAAATTAATGTTTTTTATTGATCCGCTGTATCTGCTACTCGTGTTTTTACCAACACTACTTATATCAGGCTTATGTAGTTGGCGAGTGAAAGCAGCATTTAAAAAATACTCTCAAGTCCGTTCAATGAATGGTTACTCAGGGGCTCAAGCTGCCAGAATGATTCTCGACCGTGAAGGGTTACATGATGTACAAGTTACCGAGGCTGGCGGGTTTCTTTCGGACCATTACGACCCGAGAAATAAAACACTAGCCCTTTCAGCAGAAAACTACCGGGGCACTTCCGTCGTGCACATTGGTATCGCTGCTCATGAAGCTGGTCACGCCATTCAAGATGCTCAAAACTACGGTCCACTGAAACTGCGATCAGCAATTGTTCCCTTGGCGGCGTTAGGCAGTAGTCTAGGCTATGGTGTCATCTTCGTTGGGATGATTTTGATGTGGGTGGCCAGCGGCAAGATTGGTTCGATTGTGATGCTAGTAGGTTGTGCGTTGTTTGGGTTAGTTTTGGTATTTCAATTAGTGACGCTACCGGTAGAGTTTGATGCGACTGCCCGAGCTAAACGAATTGTGGTGGAAACAGGGATTGTCTATCCAGAGGAACGAGTTGGAATGGATAAGGTGCTCGATGCTGCCGCCATGACCTATGTGGCGGCTGTAGTGACGACGCTCTTGACCTTAGCCTACTACGTCATGCGCGCGTTATCTGGCATACGAGACTAAGCTGCGTCCTAAGTGGTTATCATGAAATATTTAATTTGTATCGTGGTGTATTTTATTTCGTAAAGCGAGAATTTATGAGACCTATGCGTTTTCTTCTAATAACTGTTTTGTCGGCCAGTGTTTTTAGCGGGCTATCCAAGGATGTTGTTGCTCAAATCACACCACCTAATGTGATTGTGGTCATTACGGATGATCAAGGATATGGCGACATTGCTATCCATGGCAATCAAATGATCCAGACGCCAAGTATGGATAAACTGTATGCACAAAGTGTACGTTTAACCAATTACCACGTGGATCCAACTTGTTCGCCGACTCGCAGCGCCTTGATGTCCGGCAGGTATTCTACTCGCACGGGCGTCTGGCACACGGTCAATGGTCGTAGTTTGATGTCGACCGCGGAATACACGATAGCGGAAGTTTTTCGTGACAACGGTTACAAAACAGCGATGTTTGGTAAATGGCACTTGGGTGACAATTACCCCTGTCGCCCTCAAGATCAAGGATTTGAGCATACGTTTATCCACGGCGGTGGTGGCGTTGGGCAAGGGCCTGACTATTGGGACAATGATTATTTCGATGATACCTATTGGCGTAACGGTGTTCCCGAAAAGCAAAAGGGATATTGCACAGACGTGTGGTTTGAAGATGCTTTGAGTTTTATTAAACGCAACCGCAATAAACCATTTTTCGCTTATATTTCAACCAACGCCCCACATGGTCCTTACATTGTCGACGAAAAATATTCGCAGCCCTACAAAGACAAAGGCGTAGGAAAGGGTCAGGCTGAGTTCTACGGGATGATCGAAAATATCGACGAGAATTTGGGACGGTTAGTCAATAAACTTGATGAATGGAAATTGGCCCATAATACGATTTTGATTTTTACAACGGATAATGGAAGTGCGATGGGGCATCGAGTGATTAAGGGTGCTCAGTGGAAGGGCTTCAATGCGGGCATGCGAGACGGAAAGGGATCGGAGTATGACGGTGGCCATCGTGTCCCGTTTTATATTCGCTATCCTGCCGGCAAATTGGGCGGCGGCCGTGATGTGCAGCAATTGTCAGCGCACATCGATATACTACCGACTTTAGCTGAACTATGTTCGTTGAATGATAAATCTGCTGCGTCACGCGATGGGATTAGCATTAAAGCGGCACTTGAAGGTGACAGCACAACAGTAAAAGAGCGGACTATTTTGGTGCATTCACAACGTATCGAGAATCCGGAAAAATTACGGAAATGTGCGGTGATGACCCAGCGGTGGAGATTGGTCAACGGTAAAGAATTGTTCGATATGGATGTAGACGCCGGGCAAAAACAAAACGTAGCAAGTGAACACC
>Ga0315334_10001079_pt1 | contig 16704 bp, 28 predicted proteins | sample M150034915metaG_FD_205555 | JGI IMG/M metagenome (GOLD analysis project Ga0315334, IMG submission 205555) | Ammonia-oxidizing marine archaeal communities from Monterey Bay, California, United States - M1 500m 34915 | ecosystem: Environmental > Aquatic > Marine > Intertidal zone | place: USA... | reverse complement strand
TTGTCCAATAGTCCAAAGTCCCGGGCCGCGGTCCAAACTTCTTGAGTCTTTTTATCTTGCGTTCATCTCCTGGTTTAAAATGATATATTCCAGTTGTTATAGATAATATTAAACTTTTTGTTTGTTGGCGTACATCTCTTCTTTCACAACTTATATAATCAACATCCCATTCTGGTTTTGGGTTTGTAAGCAATGGGTGTTTTAATAATACATTATGTGTTTTTAATAAATTATTTACAAGTTTTCTACGCTGTTTCTTTTCATCAGAGTCCTGTGTATTCATTAATGGATAAATCATCCCGGATATATTTTTTAAGCCTTTTATTTTCTTATTTTCTTTTGGCCACAATAAAATATGATAATTATTTGTAGTAGAACCAATTACTTCTGGTACTAAATAATCATTCAAGCCAACATACTTTTCAACCAAACAATTGTACGTTCTTTCGTAGATAGACCCAAAGCTTCCTGTGGTGTTATCCCCATGTTTTGCTCTGTAGTATCTATCTAAAACTAAATACACATAAGTTGATCCACACCTACCGTTGTGTAAAATAATCTTACTCAAATCTTTCGTTTGTCATCCTTTTTGCTTTTTCTAAAAACTTCCTAATCAAATGTAGTTCTGCTTTTAATGCTCTATTTTCTTGTTTTAATTTACAGAGCTCAACAATATAACCGCCACCACCATATATTATTTCATTTGTTAACTTCCATATATCCATAGAATCTTCTACTTGTCTTTCTAATTCATTTATATACTTATCATCAGTGTCAACTATATCTTGGCTACCTATGTATTTATATTTATTTCCTGTAAATTGTAGTCCCATGATTTTTTGCGTAGTCCTTGTAATGTGATAAAGTTTTTTTCCATACTGGCTGTATATCATTCCAGTATTTTAATCCCTCTTGTAGTTTTAATTCTTTTTTAACCTCTTGTAAATCAACATTTAAATAAGAGTCCCAATCTACTTCCATAAGCCACGGTGCGCGCTTCCCGCGGCGCCGTCCTTCAATCACAACTCCTATAAACACTACAATAGGAGAGTATTTAAAAACCTCATACCAAGAGATACCTGAGGGGTATTTAGATGGCATAAAAGTGTTTCTAATACTCATAATAAAAGAAGAGTATATAATTGATGAGAAAGACTCTCTCCATTCTTTTGCTAGATTAAATGACAATACACCGACTTCAGCTAACGGCGTTGTATCATAACCATTTAAAAAATGTATAAGATCATGTTGCATGGTACTTTCTTTAAAAAATTTACCCAGCTTGGTATCATCTTTGCCAGGATAGTTTATTTTAAATATATCAACAGCTCCATCAGAATCACGGAGCCACGTTTGAAACTCGGCACCAAAGGTTCCAGATTTAAAGTTTCCTGTTTGTACTTTATCTAACACAGAATAGTCTCTACTAAATACTTTCTTACCTGTTTTTGTTTTTCTATATTTTTTGTATATCTTTTTTAAATTCTTTCTATCAAGTCCATTCATAAACTTAAATATTAATTCAAGTGGTGGATTATTATCTGTTTGTAGGCTTGTGGAATACTCCCACATAAACTTGATTTTTAACCAAAACTGTTTCATTTATATATTTTAACAAGTCTACATAATTTATTGGATTTATTTTCTACAGTTATAGAATTAGAAGTTAGTTTTTTAATTGAGTTTTTTGAAACAGCTGCGCCGCCTATTTCACAATCTTGCCCAAACATAATAAAACAATCTGTACCCTCTTTTGTTGCTGTGATTGAACCACCAACAACCACATCTGCTTTTTTGAAGCCCCATCCTGTTGTATGTTGCATTGGGCACAACACTATTGTTTCATCTTCCATAATTTCGACTATTTTTTTAGAACAGTCCGGTTCGTATTTCATTGGAGGCTCTTTCCAATCACTAGCTGCCGTTCCTAAAGTTGTAACACCTTCAGCAAAACCTGAACCACTAGTATATGTGCAACGGTTGAAATCAGAATCTTGTTCTAATATCGCTTTTAAAGTCCCCCAATTATCATCTGTAAAAACATCACCGTCTTTCCATTCATATCTAACTTTAATTGAACCATCTAATAAAAAATAATTATTACCTGTGTTAACTAAAAAATTATGTGTTGGGTGTTTGATTTCTAAAACAGTCCCAGAAGAATCTTTAACTTTTTCGTCTCCTTCTAAAGCTATTTTTTGTCCTACTTGCGTGTCTTTTGAAATAGAAAGTTGTACTTTATTTTCAACATTAATTACATCAAAATCTATACCAAAAATCATAGTTCCCCCGCTGTTGTTGGGGATAACTCATTCGTAGCATTGGGCTTTAACCATTTATCTACTGCTGCCTGTGTTTTTACTTTACCAACTTCTTCTACAGTTCCATTATCAAGAACCTTCCATTGCGCTGGATCAAAACCGAGCTCAATTAGCCATTCTTTTTTAAACTTTTGTAAGTTTTTTGCTTTTATATTTAATAACCACGGATGGTCTTTGTAAGCACAAAAAGATTTAGTAGATAAGCCAGCGTTAATTGGTTCATACTGATAGGTTACCTGATGTGGTGTTTTGGCTTCTCCTGTGTCAAAGTCAATCGTATTAACTATAACATCTGTGTTCTCTGTTGCTGTGTATGTCCATGTAATAATCATGATATTGACACATTTGTAGTTCCGGAAGTGGCCATGGTTAGTGAGGCCCAATTGATACTCACACCCGATGATCCATACCCACTTGGAGGGGTCAGATCGGTACTCGCGGTACCTATAGTACCACTATAACTTTGAGCACCACTGAGAGTGAGAGTTCTGTTTTTTAGATTACTTGTCGTGCTCCCAGTTGCTGTACATGGAGACTGTAGAGAAGAGCAAGTCGAAATAAGACCACCTATACCGCCACACTGGAAGATGCTAACTTTTATTCCTGCTCCAGTGGTAAAAGCAACTCCTAGATCAGCGCCATACAACCCAGCGTTCCACCCCTGTGCTGTAATTTTGCCACCAGTGGTACCATTAGTAAAGGTACCAGTAGTGCCACTAAAACCATCACTTCCATGAAAATTAGAAGCGGATATTGTCCCCGACGTGGGGATACTGTTGTTAATCCCACTTGTTGGTACATAAGTTGAGTTCCTATAATATTCGTCAATGCCAACAGGATTAGATCCACCGAAGGAATTTTGTATATCATTCCAAGAAATTGCTCCGCTTGTGGGTAATCTAGACATGTTATACTAAACCAGCGTGTTTGAAATAAATTATTCCCTTTTTGTAATCAAAGTGATGTGGATTACCGGCCAGTTCTATAGGTGACATACGATCCATTCTTGCCCAATTAGTGTGACCATATCTTTTTTTACAAATTTTATCTATTTGTGAAGAAGTTAATACTTCTTCTGGTTTAGTTGATGTCATATCAACTTCTGTGTATGGAGCTCCAGTATCTTCTGGGATCCATTCTATCTCAAATTCTTCTGTCATTCCTTCATATCGTATGGATCAGTTGATAGCATACGCTGTTTTTTGTCTATATCTTTACCAAGAATAATATCTTCCATATTCTTGTATAAATAGTTAGCCATTTGACCGATGATATTATCTTGAGACAAGGTATCGACTAAATCTTTTAAAGATTCACCGTGCTGTAAACACCTAGAGATTAGTTTTCCAGATGCTCGAAGCTCTCTATCTAAATACGAATCAGTTGGTTTGAGTTTCATCCAAAAAGCTAGAGGAACTAATCCGGTTTTGTCAGGTATATAATTTACAATACCAATCACCTTCCTACCATCAATTGGTAGCGCGAAAGTTGCACTCATCATCCTATTAGGAATCTCTGTTCTCACCTTAGTATTTTCCTTAATTAAAGTCATCCCTGTGTGCCTCTATGAACTGAAAGAGACCGATATTGGTCTCTTTTATGTGTTCTATCTCCACCCACATCGAATCGATTACAATATATATATTATAGATCGTAACAATATTTGCAATCATTAATGCTGCTGTGCAGATTAAAACTGTCCATACAATTACGCCACTAGCATATGCTCCGAGCGTTACTTTGAAGTCGTTCATGTGCTACCTCCGATCTTAAATCTGTTAAAGCATCTAAGTGTTTTTGCCATATAGGCTTAGCACTTTCTGGAGCTGTTGCTACCATTCGACGCAGTGCCTCTATTCTATTTAAAAACAGTAAATAATCACTCATAAATTTATATACCATCCTTTAGGAATGTAAAATCTCTCCAACCACTGGCTGGAATAATTTGTAGTGCATCACTGAGCTTCCAGTGTTTGTGGGTTTTATACCCTTCCGGGTGATGATCCCAAATACACCATATTAAAACAAGTCTTTTCATAGGAAACCCTTCTAGCTTCGGTTTAAAATCTGTTACTCTGTGATAAAGGTTAGCCGGAAACTTAACCGCCAGATTTTGAAAAGGCTTGATTGTCGTGATACTGGCCCCCAATGGTGGTTCGTGCTTATTGTCTAATATATACTTACCCTCCCAAGGATGAGATGTGCATATTTGTAACTCACCACCAATTATGTTTTGTATCATAAGATAAAGTAAGTGTGTGGTTCGTCCTACACGACTAGAGGTAGGATCTTCAGCATTATAATCTAATCGATCTTTTATATCTGCCATGTCCCGACCTCGTTTAAATTTAGATTTAAAAACAACTTCATCCCCATCTACATGCCACGGACTTGGGTCATTCCAACGAAACCAATACTCTATGTGTTCTTTACCCGGAGTGATTGCACGCAGTATTTTTTCAATATGGTTTTCAGCTGGTTCATCTTTTGGCAAAAAACTATATAGAGGAAATCTTTGATATACAACTGATGGGTCATCAGTTATATACTCACACAAAAACTCAAAATCTTTACTATCTAGTGCGTCTGGTTTATATTGGATCATATACATTCTCCTGATTTTTTACCCCGTGCTTCAATGCCGCCTTCTACGTTTTCACGGCATTGATACGCTGGAAGTGTTACCCAACCTTGAGAACTACACTGTGAACAGTTATGTTCTACTAGATCTGGAGTACTTACAACCTTAATAAAGCCATTCCCATTACAACGTGGGCAAATAGCTTTAACGTCGTGCTCGCCCGTTAGATCTACCATGTTTTTTCCTCATTTCTTTTTCTAGTAAAAACTCTATCACTTTTTGTACACTTACTGGTACTTCGAAACGATTATGAGCTAAATCTACTAGTTTCATATGTGTACCGGTTGATACACTTACTGATTTAAATCGACTTATGTCTGGCATTTTTTCCTCCTTTATTATCATATTCTATGGGACTATATAGAGCAATTATTGTATTTGACAAGAGTTTATTTTAATTTATTATACAAAAATCTTCTCACCTTCATGTGTCGGCGGCTTTTTTATTAGTTGCCGGCATTTTTTGTGGCTTTTTGGTCACATATATATAATTTTTACGTTCAAATTTTTTGCTGACTTATTTTTGACACGATTTATCAGGGTGCCATCTTTTCTATAGCTTTTTGACTTGACATCATATAAATCCACGGTCCCCGTTTCAGTGTTCACGATAATGAGATCCGCTGGGCCACGATTACCAAAATCATAATAGATATGGGTATGTGGTTTATCCAGAAATTTCATAATCGCTTTTAATTCATTACGAATACCAATTTGTGGCTTATGTTTATGATTAGTTTCTCGGCGTTTTAACAACATAACTCTCCTCTAAATAATTAAATGTAACTTTACCGTTGATATGTTGAGTGTGTCTCACTTTACACGACATACATTGATAAATTCTTTTTTCATCTTTCGTTATTAATCTTACAAACGGAACATACATGTGGCATCCTTCGCATACCCCAAGTGTAATTTCTACTGGATCTTTTTCAGTGTATACCACCCCAATTATCTCCTGATTCGTAATCTACTTTATTTGGCACCTGTAACTCAATCGCTTCTTCCATAATTCTAATAATTTTTTCTGCATCCGGTAAGCTTGGAACTGAGATATCAAGTTCATCATGTATTTGTATATGGGGAATCACCCCCTCCCTATACAAGGCCAACATGGATTGTTTTGTCATGTCCGCAGCTGATCCCTGGATCAACTTGTTCAAAGCTTTGTATGTGAACGCGCGTTTAATCCCCGGTCCGTGCTCCCTTAGAGCATCAGCGTGGGGTAGTGGTTTCTTTATTCCAAAACCATGGGGCTCCCACAAATCAAAATGACACAGTCTGCCACCTATCGTTCTAATTTTTCCACTATCATCGGCGCGTCTGCTCACGGCTTCTGATAACATCTTAACGAACGGTGCTTTCATGTGATAATTTTTTAAAAGTTTTTCTGCTGAGTCTTTAAGTAATCCTAGCTCAGCCATGAGTTTATTTTTACCCATGCCATACATAATTCCTAAGTTAATAGTTTTTGCTTGTTTCCTATCAATGCCGGCCATGTCTGCAATCATTTCATGAAAGTCTGCGCTGTCATCTTTATAAGCATCAACGATTGTGTCTGTTCCTTCTAGTCTCATCAGCGATGCGAAGTGTACTAAGATTCTTGGTTCCTGTTGGTTGTAATCGAAGCAGCCCCACGTGCATCCTTCTTCTGGTATAAATATAGATCTAATCAGCGGTCCGAGCTCCTTGTGCCGTGCAGGGATTTGTTGCAGGTTAGGGTTAGAATAACTGAATCTACCAGTGACTGTGCCACCTTGGTCAGATCTAATCTGATTTATATCAGCATGGATCCTGCCTTTGTATTCGTGCTTTAAGATTGTATCAATAAAGGTTGTGTTAGCTTTATTAACTTCTCGTGCGCTATTGATTAACTTTGGAAGCTCGGCTGGATGAGTAGCTAAGAAATTTTTAGTAAATGATGGTGCTCCTTTTTCAGTTCTATCATAAGGAAGTTTTAAATGGTCGAACGCTTTAGCAATAGATGCTGCGGCCCATATTTCTAGATCAAAACCAACTAATTTATTAATATCTTGATGTAATTTTTTCTCAGTTTTTTCTAAGTTATCTTTAATAGAGTGAGCTACATCTAGATCAACACGCACACCTTTAAATTTCATGTCGACTAGACACGGGAATAGATTAGTTTCTAAATTAAATACATCCCACAAATCTTGTTTAGCTATTTCATGTTGCATGGCGCCCCATAACTTTAAAGTTATCTCTGCATCTTTTTCCGCATACTCACCGACGAATGGTGCGGGTAATCTCCACATCTCAGCTTTAGGATCAACACCCCAATCTTTCGCGGCTTCTCTTAACAGATTTTCATGCTTACCTGTGCCTACATAATCTTTTGCAACTGCATCAAGAGTATATCTAAATCTATTCTCATTAACTAATGATGCTGCAATCATAGTATCAATGATGCCACCGTTAATATAAAAGCCCATAGATCTAATCCAGGACACATCATACATAGCGTTGTGAAATATTTTGGTAGCTGTTGTGTTTAAAACTTCTTCAAACCAATCTAATACTAATGCGCGGTCCATGTTCCCACCGCCTTCATGATTGATTGGGAAGTACCCGGACCATCCCTCTACTGCTACTGCAATACCGACTACTTCACCATCTCTTCTGACCGAACCTGACCCCATTTTAATTAGGTTTGGATCTCTGGTTTCTAAGTCTATCGCAATTTCTGTATGCTGACTTAAGTCAGGTAAAGTAACTGGTGGAACCCATTCGGTTTCCGGTGTGAACATTGGTGCTTGTAGTGGTCTCATTTATATTGCTCCTTTAGTTTATTTAAAAACCAAATAGCTTTATCTAAATCTTCAATGGGTTTTTTCTTATGTTCATGGCGCCAAATATATTTCAACGCTGATCCCTGCAAGTAGTATCGAAAGCCATAGCCTTGGCATGATGCAATTGCATCAATACATTGAACACCACCTTTATTATAGTGTGCGGGGAAATTTACTGGGTCATGTTTTTTCATAATACATAAGCCCTATCGTAGTTTTTTGGTTCTAAAATATGTAATGATTTTTTTGCTCGTGTTACAGCAACATAAAAAAGTCTGTGTAATTCGTCTGGATTAATATCGTTGTTGTCCAAAGCAGACTTAGTAATATCAGGAAGTAATAAGACATTATCAGCTTCCCCTCCTTTCGCCCCGTGTATTGTTGATAAAGTTATTCTTGGTGTTTGTGTAATTTTTTCATTATTGGCTAGCATATTTCTAATATAATTTTCTGTATCAGAATCTAGTCCTGAGAATGCTTTGTACCAAACATCTTGTGTTTGTAATCCATGCTCCGCGACGCATTCTTCAATATGATATCCTTCCTTTTCATCATTCATTGTCTTACCTGTTTTATACCCTTTAGTTACATTGTCGCCAAGATAAGAATAAATATTTTTTATTGAATGGGTATTCAATATATGTTTAGATGTTCTCCACTTTTCCCAGGCCTGAATTGCTAAAAGTAGATCTAACCTAATAGAATTCTTGTGCTTATGTGAATAGTACCATCCTTGTAACTCACATAGATCTTTTATATCATCTAAAAAATGGTTGGCTGATGATAATACTAACCATTCACCACGCGACATGTCTACTTGAGTAACATCAGTATATCTAGTTAGGTCTCCCAACTCTTGTCTTGGTAAATAATCTTTATCGTATCTATTAGTTACCCGTTTAATAATTTGTTGAGATAATTCATGGATAGGTCCACCAGGAATCCTGTAAGATTGTTTTAATGTATCAATGTGATCTACTTCCTCTTTAAGCGCGATGAAAGAATCAACATCAGCACCAGCCCACCTAAATATAGCCTGATCATCGTCTCCTGCAATATATGTTTTATTTGCTTTCTTCCAAATGGTTTTAACCATCCTCCATTGAAGTGGTGAGAGGTCTTGTGCTTCATCAATAAATAATACGTCGAAAGATGGTGATACATCTTGTTCAATAAATTTTTCCAACATGTCATCATAATCTACTAGCCCCTTTTCTTTTTTATACTTCCTAAGTTCTTGATCTAAAAGGTATAATATATCTCGTTCAATGTCTAGAACATGCTCATTTTTGTCGTACTCATCTAACACATCAACCTCTTTAACTCTAGCTTTATTAATTAATTGTAAGTATTCATTATCAGAATAAAAAACACCATCGTCTTCTTTGTACCATGCAGTTTTTATAGGTATTCCACATTTAATACCAAAGTCTTTGTAGTCTCTTGACTTCATCATTCGTTCTTTCTTTATACCCAGTGTTCTAAAAGCTAATGAGTGTAAAGTTCTAAAATATGGTATGTCCTTTTTATCTATTTTAAATTTTTCTTCAGCTCTAGATTCTGCTTCGTATGCAGCTTTTTTTGTGAAAGAAAAATAACCTATCTTTTTAATACTGGTGCCTGCACGTAAAAAATCTTCTACTAAATTTAGTAGGGTTGTAGTTTTTCCTGTGCCTGGTGGTCCGAGTATAATGGTTTTCATCTATGCCGATTCTCTATTGTATCTCTACGATTTTGAGCGGGGGACCCCCACTTTATGCTTGGTACATCATACCTTAACCGGTAATCTTTTGTTGTCTCGTCACGATGACACACAAAAGTTTGAGTAGGAAATTCTTGTTCAATAAATGCTGTTGCAACAAGAACATGACAAGCTATTAAAACTGTAAACTCTTCGGGCTTTCCCCGTACACCCCTTAGATTCCAACGTGGATATTTAATTGGTGTAGTTAAAGTAGGAAATATAAGACCGCCGTTTGGTTTATTGATAGTTGTTGCATTTAAAACATAAGGAAAAATACGACCCGCCTCTGGAAGAAACGGATTAATACCTCCTGTTTTGTATATAAAATATTTATCTTTAGGAAAGTCTTCAAATCTCCAAGTTTTTCTAACCATAAAATTATTCCTATTTATATTTAACTCTTTCAAGGTAGAAATATCAACCCTATCTATATCTCTTATCTTTATTTCTTCTGGCCAAAGATCCATCTGCATTAAAATGGTGTCTCCTCATATTTAACTTCACTAATAGTTGGTTCAGTTTTTTTCATAGCTTTTATTTTTATTAAATGTGGGTTTTGATCTTTAACCTTTAGTCGTGTTTCTTTTTCAAATAAATCTAAACCTTTAAGTAAATTCCCAGTCTTGGTTCTGTCTAATTCCCAGTTATTTCTTTTACAAAAAGAATAGAAGTCATCCATTCTAAAATAAGTATGACCATCATCAGTCCATGCCATCTTACTTAAAATATCATCTCTAGTTCGTGCTTGGTGTCTGTTAACTGTAAACTGCTCTAACAAATGAACTAATACTTCTTTAGGATCTAAAGATTTTAATGGTTCAATCTCCTGTACTCCAGCCATTAACGGTTTAAGATATATCTCTCTCCAGTCTGGGCCCTTAGGTATTGTACCAATCACCACTCCTGCTTTATCCATAACCTCGATTGCAAATAGATTTGCGTTATGTAGTTGCTCCTTAGTTAATTCTACTCTCTTACCATCTACATCTAAAAAATATTGTGATGGAATAGAACAGATTTTCGATAACGTTCCTAGTTCTGGCATCTGTTCTTCTTCATAACCCACACCAAATTTTTTAGTACGACATTTTGCTGCGTTGCATACATCACAGATAGGTTGGTCTTTACATTTGTACTTGTAGTCTTTTCTACTCATAGATTTAATAACTGTCTGCACTTCTTGGTAAGATAAAGGTGGTGTCATATATTTTTGATTGTAGTCACCGACCTTGTGTTCCCAATCGTCATAAGCTTTCTTACAAAATATAGCTATATTAACTAATGCATTATTTCTTGAGCCTTCACCAAAACCCTCAATAGCTAATCTATTTAAACAAGGAGGACCATTTTTAAAGGCTTCTTCTTCCACTACTTTTTTTATTTCTATTTGTTCTATTTGTTCTTTTGTTTGTACCCATTCATCATATATAGAATAGAATGATTCTAAACTAGCGGCTTCACCACCCGCTGAAAATGTATATCTTAATCCTCTGATCCCTCCATGATACGGAAGATTTAAAAAGTTACCTGTATCTCCTTTCTCTACATGTATTACAGTTTGTTTTGGAAAGATCTCACTGCCTGCATAACCCAAAGCTTCTGCCATTGATTTAAGTTTAGACTGCATTAATGATGCAGGAATAAATTCTTTTGCGAATAAAAATAAATGTGCGCCACCAGATTTTGATCTAAATGTTACTAAAGGAAAATCCATTCCTTTTATAATTCTCATTATTTTTTGATGGTCAAAATCATATTCATCAACATCTATACAACCCCATCTGCATTCATTTTTCTCATTAATAGGGATAATACCAAGAGCGGGATCTTTACCCTCTAGGTGTTCTTGCCATAGTTTATCTGTGATTGGTTTTCTTTTGACTAGAGCTTTAGCGACTGCTTTACCTTTATCGGTGGTCTCACCAGTCCGTTTCATTATGCCATAAGCACTATTATTTCCTTCAAAGATTTCCTTAAACTTCATTTTTTCTTCCTCGGTCTTCCAATCGCTTTTCCATGGTTTGGTCTAAATGTTGGCTTGCATAATTCATTACAATATTGTTTTGTTGTTTGCCATTTTGATATAGAAAACTCACTTCCACATTTTATACATATTTTAATCATTATATTTATCCTGTCCTTCTAACCATTGTATTATGTCGTCTTCTTTAAAATATTTAACTAATCCTATCTTAATATATGGGACATTAAATGTGCCGTTGCGAATTTTACGATTAAGTGTTCCTTGTTCAAATCCACGGGGGATTCCTATGTCCCTCATAAATTTTTGCACCTGACTTATTGATACTCTTTGCATTTCTTTCTCCTATTTAATATAATGAAGAGCCTCGGACACGGGGGAGTTAATCCGAGGCTCTTCTCATGTTTAAAACGGTACTTCTTCTTTAGAATTAGTACTATCCTTTCCATGCTTCGCTTCCACTGTGCCCGTAGTTACACTAGAAGCAAACTGTTTTGCAGTCTCATACATATTTTTGTCTTGTACAGGACCAACTAAACTTACGTTCCAACCAAACCACGTACCTTTATCATTTGATTGTTGGACTGTAGTTAAGTTGTACATATGACTGTATGAAGCCGGTGTGAACAGACCATCTTTGCCTTGCATTTTGATAGTGTTCATCATCGTATTCCATGTGCGGCTCACCTTCAATTGTGTCGACTTCATGGAAATCAAGGCTCCTTGACCATCCATTAAAAGCACAAAATAAGACGCAGTGTTTTCTAGATAGTTACCATTAGGTAATCTATCTTTCCAGTCAGATCCTCTAGTAGCTTCTTTAATGATGCCACTACTAACTGGATGGATAGCAACAGGAGCACTTGTGCCCTCGCCTCTATCACTCCACTCAACATACTCACGTTTATAACCGCAAGGAATTACTCTTACACCTTGCTCACCATTAAATAGTTGCTTAGTCACGGTATTAAAAATCATACCAGGCTTAGCGCCTTCATTACCGTCCTTCGGTCCTATATACTTGGCGTCCCTTTCATTAACTTCCGGGGATAACTGTCCTAGTACACGTAGGAAAGGCATAGCAAAATCTTCACTACCCATTCCCTGCATACCACCAGCTTTGTCTTGTTCAAACATACTCGCTAGAGCTACATCTGAATTAGCTTTTTTCGTTACTTGATTCATGGTTCTTTTCTCCTTATTCATGATTCGTTATTTCCGGCTTATTTTAGTTTGATCCTTTATAAATAAATGAAAAGAATCCGAGGGCATATCGAGGCCGGCCTCGATACGCTCTCTAAAGAGTGCCTTTAAAGTCATCGGCTCAACTTTTGATTTTTGTTGAGGCTCAAACCCCTTTTGCACTGCAAGGTTAAGCAATTGCTCCGCCTTGTTATCTTCGCCTTTACCGAACGTAACGAAGACTTCATTTTTAATGATGTCTCCTAGTCCGTTATCTCGAAGCCATTTATAAGCTGACTCTAGGTTATCTTTTTTAACCGTACAGCTGTATGTCTTTTTTACGGACACACCGCTGCCGTCAGCTAATTTCAGAGAAGATAATCCCTGCTCCGCGAGCATATTGGGTATGATCTCTGATGCAATCTTATCGGCTTTTTCTTTTTGTTTCTTTAGCTCCTCTTCTTTAGAGATTATGTCATCTTCTAAAGCTTGGAGTTCTAAACAGTAGCTCGATAGTTGCTGAATATCTGTTTTCTGTATTACTTCTTGTTGATCTCTTTCAAAATCATCTAGTGTTAGTGTCGCCATTTTTTTTCTCTCTTTCTTTTTTTAAATTGTCTGTATATGTATCACAATCAATGCTTTTTTCATCAATCATAAAAGCTTGCTTGCGACCTTCTTCGTCATATTTAATAGTCACATCAAAACCAGGATGATCAACAAGGTCTTTAAAAATCTTTTCATCTTGTTCTCGACGGTCTATTCTTTCTTTATTAGTTCTTACTGGTAAACCCTTCCAATCGTTTATTTCTGGTGGATCTGTTTTTTCGAGCGCTTTTACTAATTCAGCATCATCTTTCCATGGTCCACAACCAGTATCCAGTTTTACATATTGAGCTTTAGCCCCCATACCTGTCACTGAAATGCCATTATTGTGAGCATTAAAATATTGTTCACAACTAATTAAAAATCTAGCACCTTCATCTAGCGGTGAAGTATACCTTGCATTAGTGGAACTTTCTAATCTTAAAATGTGTGAAACAATTAATAGTTCTGCAATTTGAAGATCACTTGGTTCACCCATATCCCAATGACTAGGAACTCCTGGCCATATTTGTACAGATTCTTTAAATATTAATTTCTTTATTTTTTTATCTCCTAATATTCTTGTGTTGTTCATTATTTTATTTCTCCTTTGTTATATAAATCAAATGTAAGAGGATAGTATCTTCTTTCCTGCCTGTCCCATTTCAGTAAATTAAAATTACCATTTGTAATATCACTTACAATAGCGGTAGATAATCCTATGATAGCAGGATCACCTGTACATAAAATATAATCATTTGGTTTGAAATCTCTTAAGTTCTTCCTCATCTTATGTATAAAGGGTGCAGGACTAAACATCATTTGTGATAGTTCTGGTAAACAAATAACTAGGTATCCATAATCAGATGCCGATAAAATATTTATATTTTGTGGTGGATGTTGCAAAACATAAACGAAATTTTCATTAGGACTTTCCTTAATAAAGTCTAGGAATTCTGCTAATTGTTTAGGTTTATATAATTCAAATAATTTATTTCTCATAATTAACTTTCTTGTATTGACTTCTTATATATGAATTGTTATATAAATGTCAACATAAGAAAGTAAAATAAATTATGATAAAAGATTATAGGTTTAAGACTAAACCCTATGACCATCAGATTAAAGCCTTAGAGAAGTCTTGGGCCTCAGAAACCTTTGGTTTATTTATGGAAATGGGTACAGGAAAATCCAAGGTCCTCGTTGATAATATGGCTATGCTGTATGACAGAGGCGCGATCCGCGGTGCACTAATCGTTGCCCCTAAGGGTGTGTATAAAAACTGGGATGAGATAGAGTTCCCCACACATATGCCTGAACATGTTGATTACACTAAGGTTTTGTGGGAAGCAAATTTGACAAAGAAAAAACAGTTAGAACTTGATACTTTATTTGATGATAAAGGTAATCTTAAGATATTGATAATGAATGTAGAAGCATTTTCTACAACAAAAGGACTGGACTTTGCGCACAGTTTCCTTAACATCTTCCTTGGAAAAGCTTTAATAGGAATCGATGAGTCTACGACGATCAAGAATCCGACAGCAAAACGCACAAAAAACATTTTAAAAATAGGAAATCTTGCCAAGTATCGTAGAATATTAACCGGCTCTCCCGTTACTAAATCTCCACTAGATTTATATAGTCAATGTGAATTCTTAGACCTATGGCATTTAGGGCATCCTTCTTACTATAGCTTCCGCTCACGTTACGCACACATGATTGAAAGAAATTTCGGTGGGAGAAGTGTTCAGCTAGTTGGTAGTTATAGAAGACTTGATGAACTTGCTGAGAACCTAGAAAAGTTTTCTTATAGAGTATTGAAGGAAGATTGTTTAGATCTCCCCCCTAAAATATATATGAAGAGAATTATAGAACTCACCGATGAACAGAAGAAAGTTTATGCACAAATGAAACAAATAGCTTTAGCTGAACTCGATGGTAAAGTGATGAGCTCAATTAATGTTATGACACAGCTGATGAGGCTTCATCAGATCACTTGTGGTCATTTTAAATCAGACGATGGAGAGATCCAACACTTAAAAAATAATAGACTTGATGAATTAATGTCGTTGCTTGATGAAGTTGAGGGCAAAGTAATAATCTGGGCTAATTATGTGGAAGATATAAAAAAAATAGTAGGAACTCTAAAAAAAGCTTACGGAGAGGACTCTACAGTCGAATATCATGGGTCAGTGGACCCAAGGTACCGCCAAGAACAGATTGCTCTATTTCAAGAGAAAAACAGCCCTGCGCGCTATTTCGTAGGAAACCCCCAAACTGGGGGGTATGGAATTACTCTTACCGCTGCGAGCACAGTAATTTATTATTCTAACAGTTATGATCTAGAAAAAAGATTACAATCTGAAGATAGAGCACATCGAATTGGTCAAAACAATAGTGTTACTTATGTTGACTTGGTAGCAGAAAAGACTATAGACGAACGTATCGTCAAATCACTACGAAATAAAATAAATATCGCAAATGAAATCATGGGGGAGGATCTTAAAGATTGGATCTAAAGAAGTATCGGTTCGTATGCTGTGCGTCCTTCTATTTTCTTCGCTTGCAGTACTTGCTTGCGCGGTGTTTCTGGTTCTCTTTTCACTGAACAATGAATCCAACCCGAGTTGGGGTCCACGCCATCATAAAATTCTAGAATCAATTGATCAAACTCACAGTTAGCCGCGATCCAAGTTGCAAGCTCTTTGTTATCAACTGAATGTATCTCGAAGTCTGCTGCCTCACCCTTGGCATGTTGTGACTTAGACGAAGATCCGATAGCCTCGCACAACTCTGGGCTTCTATAGCCTGAGGATATCATGACCGGTTTACCGAAGTGTTCACGCACTGGTTGTAGGACAGTCTTCGCTAGGTGAATAAGATTATTAATCTCCGCGGTCCCCGGTTCATTATTAATGTTTTTGCGGATCGCTGTTTGAGATTTTGTTAGCTCGGCTAACGTAAAATTATTTGATAAGTTCACATTCCTATCCTATTCATTAAAGCCTCTATAATTATTAAACCAACAGCCCCCACCGTGGTTAACACAACCCAATAGATTTTATCTACCTTACCACCCAATCTATCGATTTCACACCTCATGTGTTTGAGATGATTCTCTTTAATGTTTTTTATCTCACGTTTTACACCGGTGATGTGACCGTTCAATGCAATAATGTGTTCGCGTTGTGTTTTAGGTTCCACTAAACTGTCCCCCTTTGTCTCTGTTGGATTAATTTTTCACTAGGGGATAATAATGCAGTTTCCGTTCTAGTCAATCCTGTTTGTGGATCCGGAGTAGTACCCATATTTGATTGAGCGGTTACAATAGGCGTAGGGAAATTTAAAGGTTCTGTTTGTTGTTCTTTAATGTTTTGTTTCCTGTTTTTAAGTCTTTCCTCCAACCATTTTTGGATTCCTCCAGGAGGAGTTATTTG